>Ga0209344_10000342_pt1 | contig 87047 bp, 77 predicted proteins | sample Cruoilmetagenom6_FD_187293 | JGI IMG/M metagenome (GOLD analysis project Ga0209344, IMG submission 187293) | Oil polluted marine microbial communities from Coal Oil Point, Santa Barbara, California, USA - Santa Barbara Oil Seep Sample 6 (SPAdes)... | ecosystem: Environmental > Aquatic > Marine... | reverse complement strand
CGGAGAACTTCTGCATCATCCGCTCTTACCTCGATACCATGCATAAACAGGGCCACAACACGTTCGAATTGCTTCGCCACGCCTTCATGGGTAATCCACTTCAGCCTGCCTCATGCTGAGCTGTCACCATTTATCTTGATAAAGAACTGCACGATCACAACCTCTTCCAGGCCATCTGCCGCACCAACCGGCTCGGCGGTGCCGACAAGAACTACGGCCACATCGTGGATTTCAAGAGGCTGTTTGATGACGTGCAGGAGGCCATCGCTGTTTATAGCTCCGACGAACTGGACATTGATCAGGGCAACGGGGGTAGCAACAACGTCGAGCTGAAGGACTGGCTCAAAGAAGGCAAAAAACAACTCGACGCTGCCCGCGAGGCGCTCCGCTACCTGTGCGAGCCGGTGCCGCTAACGCGTGAAATGGAGCAGTATCTGCACTACTTCTGCGGCGATTCGGCCAATCCTCAGGCGTTGACGGATACGGAGCCATTGCGCATCACGTTCTACAAGTCTGTGGCCACCTTCGTGCGTGCCTATGCCGAGATCGCGCAAGACCTCACCGAGGCAGGATACTCCGATGCCGAGGCTGCTGCATTGCAGAAGGAGGTGGAGTTTTACGGCGAAACGCGCAAGCAAATTAAAATGCGCTCGGGCGAGGAACTGGACATCAAACCCTACGAGGCCGACATGCGGCGCCTGCTAAACACTTATGTCCAGGCCGATCCAGCGGAGGACGTGGGAAATCTCAATTCGCTCTCGCTCACGGAGCTGATCATCGAGACCGGTATCCATGATGCCATTGCCCGCAAGCTGAATGAAAAAGGCAATCTCTCGAAGAACGCCATTGCCGAGGGGATCATCAATAACGTCCGCAAAACGATCATTCGCGACCAGCTGACCGATCCGAGGTTTTACGCGGAGATGTCGAAGCTGCTGGATGACCTCATCCAGCAAAGCCGGGAAGATGCTGCTGCCTATGAGGCATTCCTGAAGAAGGCCGAAGAACTCGTGAAACGCACGGCGCGGAAGGACCCCGGCCCCGGTGTGCCTGCGGTTCTTCACGGCAAATCAGAAGCCATCGTGCTCTTTAATAATCTCGCCAGCATTCCTGCGACGAGCTTTCAGTGTCCGGCAGGTGATGACGCGAAAACAAAGCTTGCGCTAGAGCTTGACCAAGCCATGCGCGAGCACGCGCCAGCGGGTTGGAAGGGTGATGACACGAGGGAGAAGCAGGTACGCAACGCCTTGTTTCCAATAATGGCGCGTGACCGTGAAGCGACGCAGGCCATCTTTGAAATTATAAAGAATCAACCCGGCTACTGATGAACGAGACGATACAACTTGGCGAAATTTCAATTCTGGTAACGCGGAAGGCCGTCAAGAACGTCCACCTCTCCGTTCATCCACCAGAAGGCCGGGTCACGCTCGTGGCACCAAGCGGTACACGACTGGAGGTTGCCCGTGCTTACGCAATCTCGAAACTGAGCTGGATACGGGCGCAGCAGAAAAAACTGGATAACCAAGCGCGGGAAACCCCTCGTCAGTTCGTCGAGCGTGAAAGTCACCATCTCTGGGGTCGGCGTTACCTGTTGACGGTGAAATACCACGACGCCAAACCGTTTGTTTTGCTCGACCACAAGCGCATCACGCTGACCGTGCGCCCTGGCTGCGATGCCGAAAAGCGCGCAGCGGTGATGCACGAATGGCACAAATCTCTGCTTCATGATGTCGTGCGACCTCTAATCGCTAAATGGGAGCGGAAGCTAAAGGTAAAAGTAAACGGCTATTTTTTGCAACGGATGAAGACCAAGTGGGGAAGTTGTAATCACAGAGCAGGACATATCCGCCTGAATACTGAGCTCGTGAAAAAACCAAAGGACCTGCTTGAATATGTGATTGTTCATGAAATGGTTCATCTGATTGAACCGACTCACAGCGAACGCTTCATCGCAATTCTTGCGGAGCATTACCCTGGTTGGCGTGAAGCTCGCGCTGAACTTAATGAGTTACCGCTGGCGGCAGAGGTGTGGAAGGAGTGATCGCTTGGGAAGTCGTCTTTGTTGCATAAAGAAATACAAGAGGCCAGCCATCTTGATTTGGGGAAAATTCTGGGGGCACATTACATAATTTTCTGCAGCTACATCAATCGATTACGCCTCCCAGTTGTGGCAGGTATTTTGGGCTGTGATTGCGGGCACGCGGGACGAAATGACAATGCTGATCGAGAATATGGCATCTGAAGTCATAGAAGCATTCGAGCGCCATGTACAGCGCTTCTTCGTGCAAGCCCTGCAACTTGACGTCAGGGCGCTGAGGATGGAAGCCAAGTAAATCAAACCTTACAAGGATATTATTGGGTTCGAATGAACTTTGAACGTTAGTTAATACAATAACAATAAAATTGTTTGTTAACGTTTAGCACACGAATGTATATGTCTCTGATTTAAGTGTTGTCAGGTTCAAACCAGGAAAGTTTTTCTCTGAGCTTTACCACGCCACCTATAATGATTAAAGTAGGAGCTTTAAGCTTTGCAGCCTCTGCTGCTGTTGGTAATGTAGCCAGAGTTCCGCAAACTGCACGTTGATTTTGTGTTGTTCCCTGTTGCACGATGGCGGCAGGGGTGGATTCCGGCAAACCATGCGCTATTAGTTCGGAGCATAGCATTTCAAGACCATGCAGGCCCATGTAAATCACAATGGTTTGATTGGGGCGTGCCAGCATTTCCCAATCGAGATTCATGCCACCATCTTTCAGATGGCCAGTTACAAAAATACAGGACTGCGCATGATCTCTGTGCGTGAGCGGTATTCCGGCATAGGCTGCAACACCGGAAGCAGCGGTGATACCGGGTACGACCTGAAAATTTATTTTGTGCTCTGATAGTGTCTCGATTTCTTCCCCGCCACGGCCGAAAATGAAGGGGTCTCCCCCCTTTAGCCGCAAGACTCGTTTTCCTTCTTTTGATAGCCTTACCATAAGATCGTTTATGCTTTCTTGCGGCATTGTGTGGTTACCGCGCATCTTGCCGACAAATATTCGTTCTGCATCGCGTCTCGTCATTTCCAGCACTGGTTTGGAAACGAGGTTGTCATAAAGCACCACATCTGCCTTCTGCATCAGCCGTAGTGCTCTGAAAGTGAGTAAATCTGGGGCACCTGGGCCTGCACCTACCAGAAATACTTCACCGACTGAGGTATGATTTTTGTCTTTTAGCATAGCCAGTAGCATGGCTTCGGCAGATTTTTCGTTGCCCGAAAAAATTTTCTCGGCAATTGGGCCTTCCAGCACGTTCTCCCAGAATATCCGGCGTTGATCTGAATTGCTGATATGTGTTTTGATCGTTTGCCTGAATTTGGAAGCGAAGGCAGCTAGACGACCATATTCTGGCGGAATTAACGTTTCCAGCTGGCCTCGTAAAATTCTTGCTAGAACGGGGGATGCTCCTCCAGTCGAAAAAGCAACCATTAGGGGAGAGCGATCCAGTATTGCGGGCATAATAAAGGTGCAGAGATCGGGGTTGTCGACTACATTGACGGGTATGTTTCTTTTTTTTGCTTCGTTCGAAATTTCTTCGTTGGTTTCGATTTCATCTGTAGCGGCAATGACAAGTGTAATGCCATTCAGATGTGCAACTTGAAATCGATCTGGAACATATTCAATATTGGGAATACTTTTAAAAGCTTCGCACAATTCTGGCGATACTATCTTTACTGATGCGCCCGCTTGCATCAGCACGGAAGCTTTTCTAAAGGAAACCTCACCGCCCCCAACAACGAGGCATAATTTTTCCTTAAGGTTTAAAAAAATAGGGAGAAAATCCATGTCGAGCTTTGTTCCTGTCCAAAATATGGTTATTCATTTGTCCCATTTCAGGCAATCTGGCTTGCTAATTCGTACAGTTCGGATTCATTTATCTGATTAGCCTCAGCCGAAATAAATATTCCTGAGGAATTTGCTTCATTTAAGGAAATAAATATTTAACTTTCGCAGTTCGTTCAACGACAGTTATTTATACTTTCAGCGATCAAAAAAATTTAGTGTTAAGCCATTTTAGTCATGAGTTCGGCGTCTTTTCACAAGACATCAAGCTTTCCTGCTATCATCAACGATAACAAAATTTGACTGTGGATTATTCTACTTGGTTGAATTTTTTTTTGTATATGACATTTGCGCTTGATTTATATTCGTTCTGCAATACCTTATTCTGACGGGTTAACTGCTCCCCGCCTCTTCATATTGTGATCTATCGAACAAAGTCTTGTATATCATGATGCAAAATTTATGAAAGCAAATATCATTTCTTAACCTAATGTATTTTAAGAATGATATCTACATTAAATTTAAAGTGCTTTAAGACACTTCGTGTCAAATTATCGGGAATTTTGGTGTAATTATCGAATTTGAGCAAAATTGCTGCGAGGTGGGATTACATTATGTAACTGCCTGTAAAAGCGCTCAGATGAATTCCTGAAAAAATCAATTACATTAGCTAATATGAAAATAAATAAAAAAATGCCCCAACGGGCACTTTATAACAACATGAATAATAATTTATTTTATGGTGCCCAGAAGAGGACTCGAACCTCCACACCTTACGGCACACGGACCTGAACCGTGCGCGTCTACCAATTCCGCCATCTGGGCAATAAAACATTGCTTCTTGAGGGCGCACAAGTTAATCGTTATAGGATTTTCTGTCAATGACAAATAAGAAAAAAAACGTTCGTGAGCTCGACCCATTCTTGGATCGGGAGCGCGAGCAGTACGAGCACCCATTACCCAGCCGCGAATACATTCTGCAATTACTGGAAAAGCAAGGTGTGCCAGTTGCTGAAGAAGAGTTGTGCCACATGTTGCATATTGGTGAACACGAGACTGAACTATTTACGCGTCGCCTGCGCGCTATGGAACGCGATGGCCAGATAATGCGCAACCGCAAGCGGGCAATCTGCGTAATGAACAAGCTTGACTTGATTAAGGGCAAGGTACAAGGCCACCCTGATGGATTTGGTTTTTTGATTCCTGATGACGGCAGCGTAGATCTGGTATTGAGTGCCAAGGAAATGCATAAAGCGTTGCATGGCGATACTGTCGTGGTACGTGAAACGGGTACCGACCGGCGCGGGCGTCGCGAGGCCAGTATAGTGGAGGTGCTGGAGCACGCCACCCAGCGTTTGGTCGGACGGTTGTATGAGGAGCATGGTATTCAGTTCGTGGTGGCGGAAAACCGTCGCATAAGTCAGGATATCCTTGTTGCTCCAGGTGAGCACATCGGGGCACAGGCGGGGCAAGTGGTGATGCTGGAAATTATGCAGCAACCCAGCAAAAAGGCACAACCCATAGGTCGCATCGTGCAGATTTTAGGCAATTATGCCGACCCTGGTATGGAAATTGAAATTGCGTTACGCAAGCATGATCTGCCGTATGAGTTTCCAGCCGACACGAAACACCAAGCTGAAAAAATTCCGGACCAAGTGCTGCCAGAAGATTATGCAGGACGCGAAGATTTACGCCAGTTGCCGCTTGTTACCATAGATGGCGAGACTGCACGGGATTTTGACGATGCGGTATATTGCGAGCCGCATGCTAATGGCTACCGCCTGGTGGTGGCGATTGCCGATGTAAGTCATTATGTAAAGCCCGGAGATGCGCTTGATAAGGAAGCTTTGAATCGAGGTAACTCGGTATATTTCCCTCGTCGTGTTATTCCAATGTTGCCGGAAAAGCTTTCCAACGGCCTTTGTTCGCTTAATCCACATGTTGAGCGCCTGTGCATGGTATGTGATATGCAGATTAGCGCTGAAGGCGAGATAGAATCTTACCGCTTCTATCCATCAGTTATGTTCTCGCAGGCGCGCCTGACCTATAACCAGGTGGCTGATATGCTGGATCACCCACAAGGCGAAGCTGCACAAAAATTTGCCGCCGTTTTGCCGCAAATCAATCATTTGCATACCTTATTCAAAACCTTGCTGCAAGCTCGCGAGAAACGTGGTGCGATTGACTTCGAAACTATAGAAACCCAGATGATATTTACCGATCAGGGCAAGATTGATTGCATCGTGCCTGTGGTACGCAACGATGCCCATCGCCTAATTGAGGAATGCATGCTGGCGGCCAACGTGTGCACCGCCAATTTCCTCAGCGAACGTAAGCACCCGGTGTTATATCGTGTGCATGAAGGCCCCACACCTGAAAAACTGGAAGCAGTGCGCGAGTTCTTTAAGGAGTTTGGCCTTGACCTTGGAGGTGGCGAAAAACCTGAGGCTGGCGATTACGCCAAGCTGCTCAAGCAGGTCAAGGGGCGACCTGATGCAGCCTTATTGCAAACTGTGATGTTACGTTCATTGCGCCAAGCGCGTTATTGCCCGGAAAATAATGGTCATTTCGGTCTTGGCTACGATGCTTATACACACTTTACTTCGCCAATTCGTCGTTACCCCGATCTTCTGGTGCACCGCGCTATTAAGGCTGTGTTAAATAGCGAACAATACAAACCAAAAGAGAAGTGGGACGCACTGGGCATACATTGCTCCTTGACAGAACGCCGGGCTGATGATGCTACACGTGATGTTGAAGCGTGGCTGAAATGTTTCTACATGCGGGACCATCTCGGCAGCAGCTTCGAAGGCACCATATCTTCAGTGACTGGATTCGGTTTGTTCGTCGCGCTGGACGATCTTTACATCGAAGGATTGGTCCATGTGTCAGAACTCGGTGCGGATTATTTTCATTACGATGCGACCAAGCATCAGATGCTAGGCGAGCGATCTGGCAAGCGCTATCGACTGGGGGATCGCGTGCGTGTCACGGTTGTGAGAGTGGACATGGAAAGTACCAAGCTCGACTTCGTGCTGGATCTGCCCGCTGGGGAAGTGCCAACTAAGGACGTGGCAACTAAGAAACCCAAAAAAACCAAAAAAACTAAAGAACATCATGACTGAAACTCGTGTAATTCATGGCTTTCATGCCGTCACTGCGCGTATTCGTCAGCATGCGGACAGTGTGCTGGAGCTTTATGTAGACACGCAACGTCGCGACCCGCGTGCTCGTGATCTGTTGAAGCTGGCGGAAAGTAACAACGTGCGCGTGGTCCCAGTTGATACCAAACGTCTTGATGGCATGGCAGGCAATGCTCGCCATCAAGGAGTCGCCGCTCGCGTAAATGCAGCGCAAAAGGTACGGCATCTGGACGACGTGCTTGAAACCCTCACTGAACCCGCGTTGCTGCTAGTGCTGGACGGTGTACAAGATCCGCATAATCTGGGTGCTTGCCTGCGCAGTGCCGATGCTTTTGGCATACATGCCGTCATCGCTCCTAAAGATCGTGCCGTTGGCCTGAATGCGACCGTGGAAAAAGTTGCCTGCGGCGCGGCGGAAACTGTTCCCTATATTACCGTTACCAACCTCGCGCGTACCATGCGTGAGTTACAGGAGCACGATATCTGGGTCGTAGGTGCAGATAGCGAGGCCAAAACTGACCTGCACGGGTTCCGGCATACTGGCGCATTGGCTTGGGTGCTGGGAGCGGAAGGAGAGGGGCTGCGTCGGCTTACTAAAGACACCTGCGACCAGCTAGTGCGCATCCCCATGCTGGGGAGCGTGGAAAGCTTGAATGTATCTGTGAGTGCTGGCGTGTGTCTGTTTGAGGCAAGAAGACAACGAATAGTGTAAAGGGCACATGTAAAAATTCTTCATTCCCTCGAAGGCGGGAATCCAGTACTTGCAACAATATAATCAATAAGTCGATTATTGATTATTGCTTTCGCAGAATGACGTAAATTTAAATTTTTAGTTGCGTCCTAAAGTAAAGAACTGGACAGAATAGGGTAGGGCAGCGTAGTTGCTGAACATTCTGAGCCTGACTATCCAGTTATTGAGTATTTTCAATATTTGGTCAGCTTAACATTGCTTTCAACCGCGCTAATTTCGCCATTCCCACATCTTTACTTACTTCGGTTGCGCTGCCTGCTGGTAATACACCCGAATAGATTAGTTCATCTGCGGGCAATTCTTGCAAGAAACGGCTTGCTTCGCATGCCTGCCATTCTTTTCCTCGTTTACGCTTTGTGCAATAGCTGATTTGCAGCGAGCGCTCTGCGCGAGTTATACCTACGTACATCAGGCGACGCTCTTCCTCTATCTGTTCTGGTTGCTCGCTTTGATGGTGCGGCAGGGTGCCTTCTTCCACGCCCACCATGAATACATGGCCGAATTCCAGACCTTTGGCAGCATGCAGAGTAGACAAGGAAACCGCATCTGTTTCTTCTTCGCGGGATTCGAGCAGGTTCATTAGCGCGATGGTTTGTGTCATCGCCAGTAATGTCTTGTCGTCAGCTTCCGATTTGCGGTTGATCCAACCGACAAAATCTGCAACATTAGCCCATTTCGTTTCCGCCTGACGCGGCTCATGGCTGTCGAACAGCCATGCCTCGTAATCTATTGCACTCATTAAATCTGCCATCACCGTTGCGCACGCCTCCTTATCGGAACGTGCTTCCATGCGATTAATAAAATTGCAAAAGGTGAGTAACTCTTCATGTTGTCTTGCAGGAAGTTGATGTGCCATGGCGCTCTCAAAAGCTGCTGCGAACATACTGATGTTGCGCGTACCGGCATAGCTCGCAAGCTTCTCCAGTGTCTGGTTACCAATACCTCGTTTAGGCGTGGTAATGGCGCGAATGAAGGCTGGATCGTCATCTGTGTTTGCAATCAAGCGCAAATAGGCAGTGAGATCCTTGATCTCCGCGCGATCGAAGAAAGAGCTGCCGCCACTGACGGTATAAGGCACTTTCTGTCCACGCAGTTGTTCCTCAAAAGTACGCGACAGGTGATTGCTGCGATACAGGATGGCGTAATCAGCAAAGCGTGTGTTGTGTTCAAATTTATGTGCCAGCAACCGCATAACTACAGACTCTGCTTCGTTCTCGCCATCCCTGGCTGCGAATACGTGGATAGGATCGCCCGGTCCATGGTCGCTCCATAGTTTTTTCTCGAATAGCTTGGTGTTATTGCGTATTAAATGATTAGCACAGGTCAAAATGCGTTGCGAAGAGCGATAGTTTTGTTCCAGCTTAATAACGCGCAAATTCACGTGATCATTATTTAAATTCTGCAAATTTGCGGTGCTCGCCCCGCGCCAGGCATAGATCGCCTGATCATCGTCACCCACGGCTGTCAGCGCAGCGCGACTACCTGCCAGCAAGCGAGTCATTTGATACTGGCAATCATTGGTATCCTGATATTCGTCGATCAACAAATAACGAAAACGTTGCTGCCAGCGCAACAGGGCTTCAGGAAAATTTTGAAATAAATCTACTGGCAAACGGATCAAATCATCAAAATCCATTGCTTGATAGGCACGTAATGTTTCTTGATAACGCGCATAAAGCAGTGCTGTATGCTGATCTGCCTCGCTTTCAACCAGGCTTAACGCATGTTCTGGCGAGGTGAAAGAGGACTTCCATTTGGACATGACACTTTGTGCAATACGGATATCTTGCTTGTCTGGTGCACCCAATAGCTCGCTAATTATTTTTGCAGTGTCAGCACTATCGAAGATAGAGAATTGCTTTTTGTAGCCGAGCAGACCAGCCTCCTCACGCAAGATTTGCATGCCCAGTGCATGGAAGGTACTAATAGTTAAACCCTTGGTGTTGCGCCCAGTTAACAACTTGCCCACGCGCTCACGCATTTCATTCGCAGCCTTGTTGGTAAAAGTGATTGCGGCGATATTGCGTGGTGCATATCCGCATTGTTCGATCAGATAGGCCAGCTTATGAGTAATAACGCGCGTTTTGCCGCTGCCTGCGCCAGCCAGCACCAACAGAGGGCCATCCAGATACTTAACTGCTTCGTATTGTGAAGGATTGAGTTTACTCAGCATTAGGACACCTTTAAAAATCTAAACTCATCCCCGTTGACTCTATTAAAAATGATCAAAGAGAAAGAGATTTACGAGCGTCTATAAATACCAATTGGCAGAAACATTCAACTATTCGTGGGATGGTCCAAGCGGCTCAGCAATACAAACACCCAACACAATGAGAACGTTGCTAATTCATGATGCTTTAGATCAGCTTATCAGGTGCGGCCTTTTGGGAGGCAGGTCAGCGGAATACGGCTGATAAAATGTATCAGTATATCGTGCTAGAGGATGGCATGTCACAGGCGAAAGTCACCGATCATTAATGATGTTGTGCAGCTATTCGGCGGTACTTTTGTTGCCTGAGCCAGAACTAATCTACGCACCCTAATGTCTTCGCGGTGAAAGCCTAGCCGTTCAAAACCACCTGTCAAATAGATTTTGCGGAGTAAGGCTGTTTGATTAGTTATCAAAATATCGCTATAACTAATTGATTGTTGGTGCCCGGGGCCGGACTTGAACCGGCACAGCCGTTTCCAGCCGACGGATTTTAAGTCCGTTGTGTCTACCAATTTCACCACCCGGGCGAGATAAAGCAAGTTTGGAATGAGTTTTTACCGACAAACTCATTCAGCGATGCGCATTATACAGAGATGCCTACCACGTTAGCAAAAACATCTTCGTTTTTCTCAACCAAGCCGGTTAATTGGCGAATCAACTTAACTCTCTTTCTTTCTTGACACTGAGAGCAATATCTCTATAATGCGGACTTCGATTTTTGCGGGAATAGCTCAGCTGGTAGAGCGCAACCTTGCCAAGGTTGAGGTCGCGAGTTCGAGTCTCGTTTCCCGCTCCAATTTTTTGGGAGAGTATTTTACTTTCCCATTTTTCTTTAGAGCATGTGCAAAATGGCGGGGTGGCAGAGTGGTCATGCAGCGGCCTGCAAAGCCGTGTACGCCGGTTCGATTCCGACCCCCGCCTCCATCTTCAAGCAAGTGTGCATAGCTAAAAATTTATTCGTTGATATTTTTGCTCTGTTATAATTCTCTCCTTCGGGGCGTAGCGCAGCCTGGTAGCGTACTTGGCTGGGGGCCAAGTGGTCGGAGGTTCGAATCCTCTCGCCCCGACCAGAATAATCAACGGGTTAGATCGTCAATGATCTAACCCGTTTTCTATTTTACGTTTACATGGGTAAACCCATGGGTAAACCAGAAAATTGCTAGGCGCTTAAAACAGCTTCAGCAATTCCCATAGCAACACCATCAAACTCTTCCATTGACCGCTCAGTCACGGCGCTTGCAACAAACTCGCAAGCCCCGCGCCTTCGCTAGCGCACTGGTATCTGACAGAGCGCAGAAGGCGATGAACCTGCCCTCTGCTTATACCTTCGTAGCAAAGTGTGTCCGCTCCGTTCCCGCCGTCACCTCTCCACTGCGCCCCTCGCGAAAAAACCCTCGCCAAGGGCTTGCGGTTCGCAGTCGGCTAGTACATAAGTAATCTGGTAATGCGCCGAAGGCATAAAGCCGCCCTCGGCTTGTACGCTGTCACACGCTGTCCCCCATCGTCTGTCGCAACCGCTTCGCGCCGGCGCACTTCATGGCTCCGCATAAGGCCGCTACACCATCAAGCACTCGCCGTTCGCAGGTTTGCTGGTGCAATGGTAGCCTGGACGTGCAGTTAAGGCCTTGTCGGCTGCGCCGGTTGTTGTGTGTGGCGGTATTAAACATAACGGCGTCTTATGCAAAATGCTGCGCACCGGTAAAAACGACCGCCCTTTGGGTTCGCATAAGAGGCCATTATGTCTCGCGCCCTTCGGGTAAATACCTCCCCACAAGTCAAAGTCAAATTCCATCTCCTTCGTCGAGGGGCAGCAAAACAGGGCTGGTGTTGCGTCACCCCTTCGTTTTTTGCTGCATGGTCGGCTGCGCCAATTTTTCTGTTGTCGCTGCGCTATACTTGGACATTGCTGCGCTATACCAGCCGGAATTAAATCTGCAAGCTAACCCACCAAATACACCTACCATGACAGCACTGCAAAAGCTGCTAACCACTTATCGCCAAGCATCCGTCACCGAACACATTCAGAGATTTTTTTACTCTTTTGAAAAGGGGTGTATATTTTCCCTATACACTTAGTTTACGCTTTGAAATATTACCCATGTTTTTAAGATATCTGCTCCTTACCCTCATCAGCTTCTCAGCCAGTGCAGAATCTAATATCCAGATAAAAACCAATTCAATCACAATTATCGGTGAAACTCACGGTCGCCCAGAGTCCATAAAGTTATTTCAATCGTTAATACAAAATTACCTGAAAAATAACGAATGCTTAACTGTTGCGCTGGAAATTAACAGTAATCAGCAAGAAACGATTGATAAGGTTATACAAGGTGGAGTCGTTGTTTCTGATATAGAAATTTCACCAATTATTGACCATCCAGCATTCCGAACTATGATTGATGACTTAGCAATTCAGCAAAGAAGTGGTGCTTGCTTGAAAATTTTAGCTATTGATGCGGGTGATGATATCAATATGAATCGTGATGAATGGATGGCGTTTAACATGGTAGGGCAAACGGATGGAGCGCCTATATTAGCTTTGTTAGGTGGGTTACATACATTAAAAAAGATTAATTGGGACTTGCCTATGACTAAGGGTTCACCTTCTGTTGCTGAGATTCTAAGTAAACATGTTAATTCATACCCTCAAGTTGGACTAAGTACAGAGTGTGATAAATCGTTGCATAATCGATTTATTCCTGCTGATACACCTGAAGCATTAGAGCTATTGATCAATTCTATATTTTCTTTGTTGAATGCATTTGAACCTGATTCAGCTGTTGGGATTATCGCCTGGGAATGTTCAGTTTGATAATGAAATGTATTGAAAATACCTTTCTTTTCTTGAATACCTGCTAACGACACATACCGGCCATCCGACTTTCCGGAAAGCAGACCTTCAACGCTTCGAATATGCAGCACGCGTTGTTTGCGCGACGGTCATGATTTTTTTGTTAGGCATTCAGGCGTTTTGATTTTGTGATTGTCTTTTCGATTACAAATATTGCAACCAGATAAAGAACAATACCACCAATACCCAAACCAATACCAAGGGAGCCAGGCAGTACGTTGATAAGCTCTACGCACACTAAAATTGAAAAACCTGTATTTAATAGGAAAATTATCAATTTAAGCGAATTATCAACCGATATTGGCTGTTCAGGAGTATTTTCCCGAAGCCAAAATGGCAAATACTTCTTTTTGTTATCATCTGGATAAATTTTTCTTCTCAACTCATGCAACACATCTAGGTAATGTTCTTTCCAAGCTCGATACCAGTTTTGCATTAAATAAACGATAAGTCCGAAAAGACCAATAAAGGAGTGCATTGTTATTGCTTTCCATGCCTCAAATAATTCGTCGGGCTTGGGTGGACTAAATACTATACCTCCCTCGGAAAGGCGGCTAATGAAAATAACGAAAAGACTGATAAATGCGCCAGACGCTAGCCAATATTTGCGGTCGGTAGCTCTAAGGTGCTCATTCACCTGCCTAAATACTTCTATCTCAAACTCTACTTCTTTTTCTGGCATCTTATGTCTCGCTAATTGATTTCGTTTCTGCCAAACGTAGAGTTGAGGGGGGCGCCGCTTTTGGCGCGTCCCTCTCGAACGCCATGTTAGAGCGCATATAGGTGCGGCACATGAGACACCCACTCCTCAATTATTTCTCGATCAGCAACATGGCCTTTGATGTGGACTGAGGCAGAACCCGAAATTGATCCTTCGAGCGGCGACGACTCGTAGGTAATTCCGAGCAGTCCGTATGCAGCTTCGTTGCTCCAATAAATTGGTCCTCCGCTCATACCACTCAGATCTCGAATGTTTGGTGTGGCTTGCAGTTCACTGAAAAGCGTGAAAGACGGACGAGTTTTTGAATGGTTTTCCGCAACTGCGTGAACGCAGGGCATAGCCAACTGATACCCGAGCGGAGCAGGGATTTGCGTCTTGAGGCGGTCAGGAAAGCCGACTGCCACTGCGAAGGAAACCTCAGACAGCGGCGGAACCGGATTGGCGTCAATGTCTAGTGCGACCTTCCCAACATAGGCCGGGAAGTCAGGATTCAGCTCCCGAATTGCGATGTCCGGCTCTGGCGTAATCCAGTCTGCGGGAGGAATAGTGAAGCGATCTTGAACTACGTGGTGCCGTTCAAGGGCTATGAAAAACGTATGCGAGAACTCGCTTCCAGACTTCTTGACCTGATCTCGAAGGCTCGTTATCACGTGTTTGCACGTGATGCCGTATGTGCGACCCTGGAATTTAATGAAGGTGAGCGTAGCGCTTGGATCTTCAACTGTGGGCGCCATCTCCACATGCTGCCTGATGATAAATAGCGGGGCGCAGTGCTTGCAGGCATTGGCTCCGAACTCGTCACTAACTGTGTAGGTCATGTTTGCGCTCTAACGACCAAGCTGTGCGGGCGGCGCGTTTTTTGCGCAGCTCCGAACGAGCGCCTTGTTATATTTTTTGACCATGATCTACTTCAAGTTGATTGTAGATATCTATTAACTCGTAATATAGCTTATTTGCTTGTTCCGCTGCTTGCTCAAACTCAAGTGCCTTTAATTTGGACGTACTGGCGCCAGACAGACTGATCGGTATTTTTAAATACTCTGCTGCCGCAGAATGTGCTAATTTGTTTCTAATCTTTGATGCTTCTTTTATTCGATCGCATAGATCTTTGTGTGGTGTGACTTCTTTGAACTTTTCAACCAACGCACCTAAACCCAACTTGTTTTCAATTGCTTCAATGCTTCTTTTTGGGGGTGTTAACGTTGTATTGCTTGAGCAAGAAACAGCAATAATTTCATAGCTCATAAATATGCACTTTTTAATAAGAACTTCGATAGCTTGGAAAATTATTAATGCTTCAAAAACAGCATTAACGTACTTTTGATCTGCTATTTCAATTTCGGATTTTTCAGACATATTGCGTAGGTTTATTAATTTAATAAAAAAAACAGTTATTAGACGGACGCACCGGTTCGTATATTAAAAATAGTGAGTCGCGCATTATTTTTATAACCAATTGATTAATTGTGAATCACATTTTTTGCCTGTCCGCATATGCATAATAGTATAGGCAGACCAGTTTTGTATAATTTTGCGCATTTTAACCACCAACCAAGGAGCTACACTTATGGGGTCACCCCACCCCTGCCCACCCCCACCAATCCAATTCCAACACCCATCCGCCTCGCTTAATGGATCAAATTCATAAGGTCTCCAGTCCGCTTGATGCGTTGTGATGCGAAATTGTTTATTTGTGCGCAGTTAAGGATGTGCGCTGAAGATGGTGAAAGCCAGACACTATTGATCATCAGCGCAATCATACGTATGTCAGCTTTTAAGAATATTCTCGAAGGACTGCAATTGGCACAGTGCGGACATGTCTGTTGATGACCCTTTTCAGCCTGTCGTTGCCACAATTACGGATGCCCGCTCCTAACTGGGCAGCAAAATTGTAGTATTGTGCAAGCTCCATCAATTCGACCAAAACTGTTATCCAAAAATGATATCGAACTTTGCCCGAGTTTTGCTCCTAGCAGCTTTCCTAATATTTGCTAATACATCTAGCGCAGACACGTTATACGGGCGCGTTGTAGGCATTGCTGATGGCGATACCGTGACTGTATTGGATGCCGCCAAGACTCAATGGAAAATCCGCCTAATGGGGATTGATGCTCCCGAAAAAAAACAAGCGTTCGGTAACGCGTCCAAAGTGTATCTTTCCTCTTTAGTGTTCAATAAACACGTGACGGTTGAGTACAGCAAGCTGGACAAATATGGTCGCACTGTGGGTAAGATATTGGTGGATGGTACAGATGCCAATCTTCAGCAGGTCAAAGCGGGTCTAGCTTGGCACTACAAGCAATACGAAAAAGAGCAATCCCTAGAAGACCGCACAATCTATGCTCAAGCTGAGGAACAAGCACGAACAGTAAGGCAGGGTTTATGGATTGATTCTGACCCAATCCCGCCGTGGGACTTCAGGCGTGGGGCGCGTGGAGTATCGCAAGTATTCAAAAACAACAGTAACTCGACTTGTCCTTGTGTCGGCGAAGCTACCTGCACCGGCCCGAAGGGTGGAATATATTGCTTGACCGAAGCCGGGGATAAAAATTACCACAGAACGCGTGGCGTGTCCCAAGTACTAAAAAAAATAAGTGGCTCGACTTGCCCTTGTAGCGGTGAAGCTACCTGCACTGGCGAGAGAGGTGGCATTTATTGCTTGACCGCAGCCGGGAACAAAAATTACCACAGGACGAAATTTCAATAACTAATGAATAGCGTTTAACTGCCATCTTCACCAAACTTGTTAAACCTACGACCTTATTGGCAGCGGATAAACCTTGCTAGTCTGGCAGATTAAAATGCGAAGGCAGATCCGCTAATCGTGGGCTATAGGATAATTTCGAACCAATACCGACGTGGGCGTGGAGACATAGAAAATGACCGACCTGACAAAGTTCCTACAATACAAAGAAATCGACGACCAACTAGTCGAGATTGCAGACAAGGAACAACTGGCTGAATGCGCTAGGCTGTTAGCCATAAATGTTGCTCATTACGAAATGAAGTATGGTGCGGTACTACTGGAGGAAATACTTGCAACAACCCAAACAGGCAAGCTTAATGAACAGCAGGCTGAGTTGATGGCTAAGGGCACAGAAACATTGGTGGGCATGTTGGGCAACGTCATGCAGGGGTTTGATCAACAGGTGAGCCATTAGATGGTTGCATTGCATTTTGCCGCACAATTAAAGCGTGGTGATTTATCGTGATTATTGCCGTTATTGGAAGTCGCAACTTTTCAGATTACAAACTTCTTGAGTCAACACTGGCTGTGTTGCCAGAAATTACTAAAATCGTTTCAGGTAGTGCAAAGGGGGCGGACTCATTAGCTGAGATTTATGCCGAGAAATATCAATTGCCTCTCATTGTTTTTAAGCCCGATTGGCAGAAATATGGCAGAGGTGCTGGCATTGTCCGTAACCGTGAAATAATCGAGGCGGCAGATATGGTCGTCGCCTTCTGGGATTGATCATCAAAAGGCACGGCAAGTTCTTTGAAATTTGCGAAGTCAAAAGGCATTCTCATTCAAATCGTCATTTATTGATGTAGAAAACCATGATGGCAGCAAGTCGCCGAAGATGAAATCGTACACACCGCCGATGCCTGACCTTGATAGAAAGAATTGAGGGAACCCCTTGGGGCGGATGGGAAGCGTGGCAGGTGTGTGCCATTTGAAGAAGATCAAGGTTGAAAATAAGCCTCCACATGTGTGCATGGTTAGCTTACCGAACAGCGTCCAGTTTTTCACTTTCAAGATACTCCATATCAACACTCGACATTCATCGTATAGTGGCATATATTGATCGACATCAAGTAATAATTACTAGGTTCATTATGATTAGCTGCCGCCTTTCCACCATCTTGGGCGCGAAGCGTCTCAAAGTTTCCGATGTATGCCGGGCAACAGGTGTTGCGCGCGCCACTATTGACCGCTACTACTGCGACAAGGTCAACAGCTTTGACCGCGAGGTGCTATCCAAGCTATGTGATTTTCTGCAAGTAAAGCCTGGTGATCTGCTTGTGGTAGTGGAGCAAGGGAAATTGTTTGAAACGAGTTCAATTCTGCTAGAGGAATAAAGGCATGACCGAACGCGAACTCAAACTATTGCTCAATGCCAATGCCATCAAGCGCATTCAATTGCATTACGCCGTCATGTCGCAAGGCTACATGATCATCGCCGACGGCAAGCCGCTGGAAACCAGCAAGCGCGAAACGCGGGAATTCAAAACGCTGGATGCCGCTGCCAAGTTTCTGTTCAAGATCGGCGTGGCGGATTTTGCAGTGAAATTGAACACGAATGCGGGGTAAGCCAACATGATGCCATCAGCAACCATCAAGCAACTCCCGCCCATCACCAAGCAGCGCGCTTTGGCGATTGTAGCGCGGACGTTAACCCCTCATAGCGGGCAATTCAAATGTTACAGCCAAAGACCGGATAGCTGTCACATCCACGTCTCCTGGACAGATGAGCCTTGCTGGTATGTGTATGCGCCTTGGGGGGATGATCTATTTGCGCTGCGTAGTAGCCGAATCATCGTGATCTCAAGACTGACCGGCGCAGTTTTCTACGATGGCCCTGCAGGTGATGAGGGTTAAGTCGAATATGCCCACCTCTCGCTTTTCCCCAGCCAAAGATCAGCAAGTGATTGTCGTTTGCTATTCTGTCGCGATCACCGCTGGCGACATTTCGGGAGTGCTGACCGCGCTCAAAAGCCTGTCCAGTGACCGATCTTCCGCCATGAGCGCCGAAGGTACAGTAACACTGGTGTTCAACGGCTACGACGACGATCCCCGCGAACTTGAGGCTATTCCTGAAGTGCGGAAATGGTTTGCAAGACTGTTTGAGGCATGGCCGTATTGGTCTTTCTTCGCCAACCGCATTGACCAGACCGTGCCACTCGTTCTCTCGCTGTTGCTGTCTGGTGAGGCAGTGGCCGGTGAACAGGGCATGGTTGGATGGTCTTTCGATTTGAACGAATTGAAGCCGTTGCTGCTGAAGATGTTTTGCCACCAGAACGAGTTAATCGAAAGGCTAAAAATCGGCGAAGAGATGAACGAGCGTGTCACCCAAGACTTCATGGAAGCGGTGCAAGCGTTCTTAAACTAAACCAGCATCTGGCAGCGGCCTTCCCACCGTTATTGACTAACCCTCGTTTTTGCGAAACAGATTCGAATCCTCGCTGATACCGCCCAAAGTCTTCTCGAACATTCCGAACCGTTTGGCGATCCCGGCCAGAGATATTCCGACGAAAATATCATGTTTGATGGTCAAGCGTAGATAGGTGCGATAGTGCATTCCTTTCGGTCTGCCACCATTTAAATTCAGGATGCCAACATCCCACCCCAGCCGCCGCCTGATAGTGTCGGCTCGTCGCGCAGCACGGTCATCGTAGGTTTCTCGCTGGCAGGCATAGGCCAGCTTGTAGCAATGCCGACAGGCGAATATAGCGCCGTTAATATACAACTTCGCCACTCGTTTCCCACAACCATTTGCTGGACAGAGGAACCATGCCCGCGCACCACCATAATAGCAGGGTGTCCATTCAATCCTGATCGGATAGTTCTGGCTCTTCCATTCGCTGCCATTGCACTGATGACGATAGTCGAGGATCACCCGATCAGCATCCATCCGCACTTGGATTGATGCCTCATTTTTGCCATTGCGCGTCCAATTTAAAATGGATGACCGACCCGCCGATAGCAGGCCGTTCCGTTGCAAATACCGTACGTCCAGTGACCTGCAATCATCTGTTGTTTCCTTCCCGCCTTGATACCGCCGTCCGCTACCCATGCCGCCCATTTATTTTTTCTCCCAGATTTTGCCTAAATCATTAGTCAAATTTAGCATTTTGTTCATTGCTATTGCCGTCTAAAACACATAAAACCTATATGCAGCCAGCGTTTCAGGCTGGATTGCATGAAGCAATATTTGCTCATGTTTAATAGCATTTCGTTCACCCGCGAAGCTGTTTCAGCTTCAAAAGCATGGCCAAAGTGCGCTCAAACTTGCGATCCAGGTGCGTTTCGTAGCGATTCAGCTTCTCCAGCCGATGCGCTTGCAGCCCTTCACCCAATGCTTGCGCCTTGATTGCTTCATGGTGCCGCGCTGTCTTCTCCATTCCCATGCACAATGGCTCCAGATGCTCGCTGATAAATTCCTCCAGCCCTTCCGCAGTCGCTTGATATTCATCTTCCTCGACATACTGTTTCCACCATTCGCGGGAATCAGGCAGCAGTGCCCGCAGTGCTTTGTCGTAGGCATTCGCACCACCGCGCCGCAGGATTGCCGATGCCTTATTGGTTGCCTCCAGATCGTGCTGGGTATCCCGTTGTTGCTCGGCAATTTCTTTTGTGGTCATATCCATCAAGTCGCGCAGGTCGGTGCCTTTGCCGGACAACCCAGACTCGAAAGGTGCAGCCGCCGGAATCACGTCCTCGGCGTTCCGTGCTGAACCCTTCAACCCCTGATTGATGTTCGCGCCCTCGGCCAGCAGCACCCGCCGCTTGCGCCAGATAATCGCCGCCAGCTCTTCCACAAGGTGCATTTCAGTCACTCCTCCCGGTTGATGTTCCTCCACCAGTGCCGCCAGCAAGTCACCGAACTCGCCCGCATCTTCATGAGCCAGCACCGCCAGTTTGGACAGAATGCCATGCTTCATGGCGTTGTAGCGCACGGGTTCATAGTTAGTTTGTGTTGACTCATCAGCAGCCGTTGCTGGGAATGTAACCACGTCAGAATTGTTTTCAATTGTTTGCATAATTTTCACCATAATGTTTTTCAATCAGTTCCAACAGCGTGAAGCCGTCGTAATACATGTGAGGAATTTCCATCTCGAAGGTAGCCAACTCTCGAATGCCGACTGCTAAGACGACCGGATCAGTGGATGCATCCGCAACAAGTACGGCATAGCGTGTACCGGGTGCAGCTTCCAGCATGGCCACCACCTTTGCGCGCCTGTGTTCGCGCTGTAATTCCGCGTGGGATGCAGGCTTGCTATCGCGAATGATAGAGGAGCCGTGCTCATCAACACAGCCAGAGCCTTGGGGTAAGCCTATTTCCTTGGGAACAGTGGGAACGTTGGGAACATTAATATCAACACCTTGATTTATTTTAGTTTCATGGCTGTCAACTTGTTCCCAAGGCTGATTTATTTGTTTGGGTACAGTGGGAACACACGCTGGCTTTGTCGCGTGGATTGCATCCAACAACCATGCCGGGGCGCTCATAGATCACCCCCCAGCGCGTTGAATGTCATGACGTAGAACCACAGACCACTCTTGCCGCCGATAGCATTGATGCGCTTTCTCTGTTGTGTGCGATCTGAACCCTGTTCGAGCCATCCGGCCTTGATAAGGCTTTTTGCAGCCGCTGTGTGGTTGAATCCTTTGCACAGCTCACGCTTAAATGCACCTGATTCCACCCAGTAAAAAATGTTCTCGCCATTGTTGTGGCTGAACCCAGCTCGGTTCTGCACGCGTTGCAAATCTGCCTGCGAAATGTCGTGAGGAGGAAACCTGCTTGCGCCATGGGCTTGTAGGAATGCGGACACTTGAGCAAATAGCGCTTTGTCATCTGCACCCATTGCGCCGCCGGATTCTGACAACCAATCATCAAAGCATCGGATGGACGCTTTCAGTGCCTCGCCTTTGCCCCAGCCAGTCACGCCAAACTGCGTAGCCAATTCACCAGCGAAAGCAACTAGCGCAAAACGTGCCGCCACGCGCCCGACTTCGGGAGCAGCACCGTTTGGAATTTTCATCAATTTAACAATCTCAGTGATGCCGCCACGAATACTGTCGGTGGTTTCTTTGAGCGTCGCCGGGATTGTCAATTTATCCAAAAAAGCCTCGCCAGCAGTACCGTAATATTCGCGTGTCACCGACTTCATAGTGTCAGAAAATTGCCGCCCATCAGGCTGATCGTGCAGACGCTCTAGAGCAAACATGCCAGCGCCAGCGTCTGCGGGAATGCTTGGCAATCGAGCCACCTGACCACCCTTGGCTACTTTCCCTGCCTCAGCCATGTGCTGAGTAATATCCACTTCACCAGACGATAGGAGCATCGTTTTCCAAGTCGAAAGCGGACGATTGCCACCTTCTTTCTGCATCCGCACTTTGCCCTGGCCATTCGCGATCAGATAAGCAGCCGGGCCGCAGTCCTTGGCCTCAGATTGGCCTAGATCATCAAGAATCAGCGTTGAGTGGTTACGCGAAAGACACAGCGCCTCAAGCCCGTTCGCGGTTGAGCGCCACCTCTTTGCAAAGCGATCAGGATGCCCGCATACGCTAGCAGCAGGATCAATGACGGTACTTGTTTTACCTTTTGAAGTGGCGCCGGTGAACTGAAATCCACCGCCGGACTCGTTAGCTATCTCCACCAAAGCCCCGGCGAATGCGGTTGATATGGCGAACACGATACGTGTATTACCTACAGCCCGCGCCGCCACCTCACGCTTCCATCCGACCAAATCACCAGCACTCGCAAAATCACAATTCTTGACGCCTTGGTAAATCACGCTCTCGCCTTCCTGCTTGCCGTATACGCGATTGCTCAACACATAACGTGCTCCGTGCCATCCTGTTTTATCTACGCAACGAACACGATCATTTGATTGCGGTTTATAGCCCAGCACATAATCAACCAGCTTTTGCCGTGCCTTGCCATTGGTGACGATGGTCAAGCCGTTGCGCGCCAGCTCACGCCTGAATTCCGCGGTGTCCGTTGCTGCCAGCATTTCCACCGGGCACGCCCAATTATGTTCATGGCCATCGTTGTCCTGCCAAGATAGCAGCCTGCCCCAATTGCCTTGCTCGGTATCTCTGGTTTCCGCCACCACGATCAGCGGTGAGCAGAGCAACGTGGGATGTTTTGGCACATCGTCTTCACCAAAAGGTTCTTGCCAATAAACCCCGTTCTTGAATCCCTTACGATATTCGATTACCGCAAATTCAGAATCTTTGAACAGGTCACGCGCTTGAGTACGTTTTTCTTCAGCGACTGGTTCGTCATCCTGTTTGTCGTTATTGCTGTTCTTGAGGTCTTCTTCAACTGCTGCCTGCTGGCCCGGTGTGCGGCCGAATAACGTGTTATAGCCATGCAGGTTTTTTTCTTGGTTGAGAAAAGTTTGGATATTGTCTGCTGTGAATCCTTCCCGCTCCGCATCTGCTGCGTCCCATCCCACCCGCAATGCTTCGCGCACAATGCCCAACTCGCTGCTCATCTGAAAGAACCATTCAGGTCGGACGGCGTGCCGCACATTCGCCCCTGCCTCAGTCGCCAGCTTTTCAACAGTAGCGATATAGTTATCACCAGGCTCATCAAAGTCGCCCCATAAAAATACAGTTCGACCGCACAACGACGACCAGTCTGACTTCTCAGGCGACTTCGCGCCGTTCATGCTGGATACGGCAATTATGCTGGGGAACAACAGTGACGCAGCATCTGTAGCCTTCTCACCCTCGCACACCATCACCTCGGCATCAGGCCTTGCGGCAAGACGATCAAGACCATACAAAGGGCGCGGCTCAATGGGCGCTTTGCGCTTCCATTTCATGCCCGTTCCGGTATCCGACAACATCAACGGCCTGAATTCTTTTTTACCTGAACTGGCGTCAAACCGATGGACGTAGCACAGAAAATTGCCCTGCTTGTCGTGATAGACCCATTGATCTGACAGCGGTACTTTCTCGCCACCAATATCCAGCACCTTGAGTCGGCTTGGAATAACAGGCAGATCGTCTGGGGCAATAGCAACGATTGCAGCATCGCCTTGTTCCCACCTGTTCCCAGTATCAGAAACTTTGTTTGGGAACAGATCAATCTCTCCTGAAGCCGCACCGCTGCTTGATATAGGCTCACTGTTCCCAGTGTTCCCAGCGTTCCCAGAAGAAACAAGGGTGTTGGGGTTTTCTTCGATAATCGCTTCCATTATTTTTCCCCCCATGCGCCGAGCGCTTTGGCTGCTGTTACGAAATCACAACCAGCAAGCAACTGTTGTGCGGCCAAAACATCGCCCCCTTTTGCGCCGCATGCATGACAAAAAAAACCACCCGTTTTGGTTTTGATTCCCAAACTGGCGTGATGGTCGTCATGGAAAATGCACTTGGCCATCATCCAGCCATTTCTGGATTTAAAAGTGATGCCGTGAGAAGCCCAGAACGATTCCGGCGAAGGAAGTTTTGCCCGGCTGAATTGGGATTGATTGCGGGCATCGCCAGTTGTGATTCGCAAACCGATTGACGACATTAGTCTGCCTGCTGATTGAAAGGCGGAATTCATGCTCGCCCCTCAAGCCGCCGCTTTGCGGGCCGATTCCAGTTTTATTACCAGTGCGCGGATTTCATCGTCAGACTTTCCGGCAATGCGCGCAGCAATGAGCGCATCAACTTCATAGTCTGGTATGCCTGTTGCGCGTAACCCTATCAATATCGGTTTTACAAAAAGCCCGGCTTTGATGTCAGCGTAATGTGAACTGCGAGACCTGCCGCGTTTCTTGCAAATAGTAGAGGTTCGCAGGATGGTGATCTGGCTGGGTGGAAAGTAAGCTTTCTGATGATTGGGGATAGTACTATTTTTGGACATATCTGATCCTTATAGAGTCGTACAGCACGTCGCTGCTTAACTCTAATGTATGACATGTCATACAACGGCTCCGAAGCTAGGCTGGGCGCGGATGTAGCCCGTTTGGAGTTGTCATGACAAAAGCCGATTTGTCATGACAACTGCCGATTTGTCACATTTTGAAAAAGTTATTCTTCAGTAATTCGGTGGCTTCCATATCCAAGCTTGATGGTTCGTCTAAATCCTCGATTGAATATTCATTCCAAGATGATTCGTGCGTTTGGTTAGCGTCACCAGACTTTTCACCGCTCTCATTCCTTTCCTCATACGAATCGGTTTTACGGCCTATGGCTTCTCGCTTAGCGCGTTCATCGGCTGCACCGCGTTCATCTACAACCTTGAATCTTGGTTTCCACCGGGCATCTTTAGGGTCGAACGGGTCAGACTTGATGCCAAGGTGATTGCGGAACATCAGCCGCAACCGCGACACTGTTTTTGCGGTAGCAAGGGTGCCTTGAATATTTCGCCCCCACGCAAAACTTAACAGCATGCGGCCCTGGCTGTTAAATCCACGAGTGACCTTATCCAACAGGTCAAGGTCAGTAAACGCAACCTTCGCTTCTATATCATCCACGGATATTTTCAGATAGTTGTTTGCCACCAAACCATATTCAGATTCAGGTTTATCTCCAACGAAAATAATGCTCACCTGGACGGCTGTAAGGTTCTTTATGGCACGAAACACCGCGCACTCGTTTTCCGGAATACCTTGGTCAGTGCCGACAGAGTCGCCTCCTTCTATTTCGTTAGCACTCTGTTGCAATTGTGGATCAAGAATTAATTGCTCCACTGGCTTGGTGTCTGCTTGGGAATTATTTTCATCGCCTCCAAAATCGGAAGCCTCAATCTCTTTGATATGAGAAAGCGCAAACAGGCCAGTTTCGAGCGGCGGGGATGACCACATCCCAGATAATGTTGCTTCCGTTTCCTCGTAGATAGGACGGCAATCCATAAGCCGCGATTCCCTGATTTTGGCCAGAATGTAGGCTTCGGATTGGATGCCTGGATGTTTGCTCCAGCGTTCAATCAGCGCCTTTCCTGTTAGGTAGCGTTCAGTGGGATTGAAGCTGGCAATCTCGTCTGCAATGAACCAGCAACCCATCAAGGGGACGAGATAGTCGAAGCTGCCAACATGGTTGGCGTAGTAAAACCTCGGTGGCGGATCAAGTTCATTTGCATTCAAATAAGCTGCAATGCCACCTAGCTCTAGCCCCGGCCCGAAAAACACCCAAGCAGACAACTCTTCTGGCGTTGCTTTTAAGCGATCCGCGAGTGACTTCATGGCTTTCGGGAAGGCGATGTATTCCAGCTTGCTGGCGGATTTTGTAGCTTCTGATTCTCGCTTGCCATTTGAGTTGCGTTGGATGTCAGCGGGGTTTCTAAACGGCTGTTGCTCCTCTTTTTTCATATTAGCAAGGTCGCGTTGCAAATCGGTGAGACGATTTTCCTTCTGCGCAAGGTCAGTGGCTGTTGGTGTCGCAATAGCCGACCACGTCTCAATCTGCTTCTTAAGCTCGTCCATTCGAATGAAGAAATCCCGCCAGTATTGCCGTTCATTCTCCATCGCCGGATCGTGCCAGTAATCCCATTGCGCGGCTACGCTGCGCCGCTGATCTGCCGACACATTATCCCAAGGCATCGGGGAATAATCCGTTTCGACGCGATGGCGCTGCTCGTCAGGTAATTCTGCCAGTGGCTTGTCAAACCAGCCTTCGAGCGCAGTTTCCATGCTCTCAAAAAGTGCTGATGTACTCACTCTCATGCTAACATCCGGCTTGAGGAGAGTTTCGCGCTCATTCGGTTTGAATGGTTTCTCGACCGGACTGCTGGAGCCATTGCGAGGTTGAATCATGCTGAATCCCTGCATCACGGCCCAATCTAATTCTTCTGGAATGCGCGGCGAGAAGTTCAATTCGCGGTCACCGGGGCGCTCATTCGGCAATATATAGCGGTCCGATGAATATGATCGGCGAAATACCTCTTCAAATTCATCACGCCAGACAAAACAACTTGTCGGGAGCCGCAGAATAGACTGCTGCCGCCAAACGGGATAATTCTCCTGTTCGACAACCTCGGTGGACTTGAGCTTGTCCGACAAAATCTGAAGATCAGCTTCAATGCCATCCCATTCTTTTGCCAGCATGGGTGAATATTTTCCACTAACAGAAAGGTAATAAGCAGAGATACCCTCAAGGCGAGTTATCCAGTGGTCGGTTTTTGCGAATGTCTTGGCCACGACATCCGGCGACAACATCCACCCTGCGACAAAAGGAATTGCACGAACCGGAATAGCCTCCCGACCATCAATGACAACTACAATTACCATAACGCTCCTTTCGCATTCACCCTTGAATGAGTAATCAACGGCAATGAAACAAGGGTGCTCCTACTGTCGCTTCATAGGATAATGCACCATCAATTCATTTGGATGATGCTGGACTTTACCGCACGTTACTGAACTTTTTCACATTATAATTGCAGCCCGAGGGAGAGCAATGGCTACCGCCGTAAAAGCCATGCTGTTTTTTCTTATCGAACCGGGTCTAAAAAAGGCGGTATGTTTTAGCTTGATATGGAAATAATCGACAACATAAATCACCTGCTTGGGGACAACCTGAAACAGACCCTCAAGCCCGGTTCAAAGCTTAAGATAGCAGCTTCGTGTTTTTCGATTTATGCCTATGAAGCGTTGAAGCAAGAGCTAGAGAGCATTGAGTCGTTGGAATTTATCTTTACATCACCCACCTTCGTTCCTGACGAAGCCACTGACAAGCTCAACAAAGAACATCGTCAATACCACATTCCCAAGCTTGAACGCGAACGCAGCTTCTACGGCAGCGAGTTTGAAATTCAGCTCAAGAACAAACTCACTCAGCGGGCTATTGCCAAAGAGTGTGCTGACTGGATTCGTCGCAAGGCCAACTTTCGTTCTAACCGTGGCACAGCGCCAATGCAAAATTTTGCCGGTGTTCAAGCACCGGGTAATTCAGCCATCTTTATGCCCCTTCACGGTTTCACCGCTGTTGATTTGGGCTACCAGCAGGGAGACGCTGTATCCAACATCATCAACAAATTTGATGAGCCAGCCCATACCAGTTTTTATTTAAATCTTTTCGATCAAATATGGAACAATCAAGAGAGGCTGGAAAATATAACTAGCCGAATCTGCGAGCACATCGACTCGGTGTACAAAGAAAACTCACCAGATCGCGTTTACTTCTTGATGCTCTACAACATCTTCAATGAATTCCTTGAAGACCTGAACGAAGACGACTTACCTAATGACCGCACCGGCTATCAGGACAGCCTAATCTGGAAGAAGCTTTTCAACTTTCAGCGGGATGCGGCCACTGGCATCATCAACAAGCTAGAAACCTACAACGGCTGTATCTTGGCAGACAGTGTTGGCCTCGGTAAAACATTCTCCGCACTGGCAGTCATAAAATATTACGAATTGCGAAATCGTTCAGTTCTCGTGCTATGCCCCAAAAAGTTGGCAGATAATTGGTTGAACTACAGCCGCAATCTCACCACCAACATTTTTGCCAAAGACCGTTTTAATTATGACGTACTTTGCCATACCGACTTACAACGCACCACCGGCGAATCATTTGGCACACCGCTGAATCGAATCAACTGGGGAAATTACGATCTGGTCGTCATCGACGAATCGCATAACTTCCGCAACAACGACGCATATAAAGATAAAGAGACTCGTTATCAAAAGCTGATGAACTCAGTCATCAAACAGGGTGTAAAAACCAAAGTCCTGATGCTCTCGGCTACGCCAGTCAACAACCGCTTCAATGATCTGCGCAATCAGATGGCACTTGCTTATGAAGGCGACCCGGATAATCTCAATAAGAAATTGCACACGCAAAAAGATATAGACGAGATATTCCGTCGAGCGCAAACAGCCTTCAATAAATGGTCAGCATTGTCACCGGAAGACCGAACAGCCAATGCGATTTTGAGTGCGCTGGACTTCGATTTCTTTGAGCTACTGGATAGCATCACCATTGCCCGTTCCCGTAAGCACATCGAAACGTTTTACGATACCAAAGACATTGGCAAATTTCCGCAGCGCCTCAAACCGTTCTCGATTCACTGCCAGCTTACCCAACGCACCGATGTCATCGGCTTCAATGAAATTTTCAACCAGCTTTCGATGTTCAAGTTGTCTGTGTATGCGCCAGTCAGCTACATATTGCCCAGCCGCCTAGCCAAATACGAAGCGCTTTACGATACCCAAGTTGAAGGCGGCAGAGGCAAGTTAAAACAGGCCGACCGGGAGCGCAGCCTTCAATCGTTAATGACCATCAATTTGCTTAAGCGACTGGAAAGCTCTGTTTACTCATTCCGGCTCACGCTCACCAAGCTGAAGGATAACCACTCAAACACCCTTGAGAAAATCAGCGTATTTGAAAAGACTGGTAGAGATTCCAGCTTCGCCGATGTTGCCATCGCTTTTGAAAATGCCGAACCGGATGATGATGAGTTACCAGACATCGACAACGCCAAGATCGGGGGCAAGGTACAAATCAGTTTGTCCGATATGGACTTGCCATCGTGGAAGCACGATTTGTCCGCCGACCTAGTTGTGATTGAAGCACTCCTCGCCGAGATGTTCAAAATTACACCGGCTGACGATACCAAGCTTCAAAACCTAAAGACACAAATCAATAGCAAGCTGGCTTCGCCCATCAATCCGGGCAACAAGAAAGTGCTGATCTTTACCGCCTTTGCCGATACGGCGAACTATCTTTACGACCACCTTGCTGAAAGTTTTTTAGCATCCCATCAAATCCACACCGGCAAAGTGTCAGGCTCAGATAGCCCTCTCTCCACACTCAAATCGAATGCCAAACAGAGCTACGACTTTCAATCACTGCTAACCCTCTTTTCGCCACGGTCTAAAGAGAAGGCGCTGGTGATGCCTAATGAGCCAAGAGAAATCGACATCCTCATCGGCACAGACTGTATTTCAGAAGGCCAAAACCTTCAGGATTGCGACTACCTGATTAACTACGACATCCACTGGAATCCAGTGCGTATCATCCAGCGCTTCGGGCGAATAGACCGTATCGGTTCACAAAACGCCAGCATTCAATTGGTGAACTACTGGCCGGACATCACCCTCGACGAATACATCAACCTCAAAGAGCGTGTTGAAAATAGAATGGTCATTGCCGATATGGCCGCCACCGCCGACGACAACGTGCTCAACACCCAATCCAACGACATTTCTTACCGCAAAGAACAACTGCGACGCCTACAAGAAGAAGTCATTGAAATGGAAGACCTCAAAACCGGCGTCTCCATTACCGATCTCGGCCTCAACGACTTCCGAATGGATTTATTAAATTACATCAAAGCTAATGGCGACCTCGCCAATGTGCCAACTGGAATGAATGCCGTTGTGCCAGCCGATCCAGCACGAGGCTTGCCGCCGGGCGTGATGTTCACACTACGCAACCGCAACAATGGCGTCAACATCAACCAGCAAAACCGCCTCCATCCCTACTACCTTATCTATATCGGGCAAAACGGCGACGTCGTGGCCGACCACACCGAAGTGAAACGCCTGCTCGATCTAGTGCGGAGTGCCTGTAAAGGCCGCAGCCAACCTGTGCCAGAGGCGTGTCGCCTGTTTAACCAAGCCACCGACGATGGACGCAAGATGGGGGCTTATTCCAACTTGCTAGACCAAGCCATTCACTCAATGGTTGACTTGAAAGAAGACAAAGACATCGACAGCCTCTTTAGTGGAGGCCGCACCACCGCACTGGTCAACACCATTGCCGGACTGGATGACTTCGAACTCGTCACCTTTCTGGTGATACAGGCGACGGAATGATATTCGCCTACCCCAAACAGGCTGAATTCAATCGAGTGCTCCCCAAGAGCAAAATATACGAACACGGCACACCCAGCCGTGCCGTTCGAGATTGCTTCGTTTCACAGGTCAATCAAATCGTCTGGCAATACAAACTCGCGCCAGAGACTATTAACTTGCCCGCACGCCCCGGTGTGCCGGAAATCGAAATCTTTTCGATAGACCTGAAAACGGCAGACCTCAATATTGAAGTGTTGCGCTGTATTGATAAGGCAATCCCACTGCCAATCTTCTACAATCTAAACTTCGAAGGACGCACAAAAATTGTAGCCGCCTACAAGCGGCCTAATGATGCGGATGCCAGCCGTTGGGTTGTAGGCGACTACTTTGAAAGCGAATGGATGCCATCCAATAGCGAGCGTTCGGCCTTGCCTGTCGCGTTAGATATGGCCGGGTTATACGAGCAATTGTTAAGGCAGCTAATGCCGTTTTCAGCTCGTTCAAATGAAACGATCAAAGACCAAGTTGAACGGCTGGCGCAACTCCGCAGCAAACAAACTGAATACGCCAAGCTGGAAGCCCGCTTACTTAAAGAAAAACAATTCAACCGCAAGGTTGAAATCAACGCCCAGCTTCGCAGCGTCAAAACTGACATTGCTTCATTAACGAGTTAGACGCATTGATTACGAGAGAAACTATGGAAAAGCTCAAGCTGCACAGCCCAGACTTCACGCAAGAAAACATCGCCAAGCTGGCTGAGTTGTTCCCCAACTGTATTACTGAATCAACGGATGAAAAAGGTGTGCTGAAACGTGCCATCGACTTCGATCAACTACGTCAGGAGCTATCCAGTTCCATCGTCGAAGGAAGCCAAGAGCGCTATCAACTGAACTGGCCGGGGAAGCGTGAAGCCTTGCTGACGGCCAATGCTCCCATCGCTAAAACACTGCGTCCTTGTCGTGAAGAGAGCGTTGATTTTGATACTACGAAAAACTTGTTTATTGAAGGCGACAATCTGGATGCGCTCAAGCTGCTTCAGGAGACTTATCTAAATAAAGTGAAGATGATTTACATCGATCCGCCGTATAACACGGGGCGAGACTTTGTTTACGATGATGATTTTGCAGAAGATGCGGAATCATTCTTGTTCAAGTCACTGCAAACCAGTGCATCAGGGGAAAGGCTCGTAGCAAACCCTGAATCTAATGGTCGATTTCACTCTGACTGGCTTTCAATGATGTATGCACGAATTCGACTTGCAAGAAGCCTTTTGGCAGAAGATGGAATATTCCTCGCATCCATTGACGATGGCGAGATTTCCAACCTGCGAAAGATTTGTGATGAGGTTTTTGGGGAGGACCAGTTTACCGCGCAGATTATCTGGAAGAAGCGCAATACCCCACCAAATGACAAAGTCATTGGTGCTCAACACGACTACATTTTGCTTTATGTTAAAAATGGACTTTCTGGCATCAATCTTAGAACACGGACTCAGGATCAAATTGATCGGTATAAAAATCCAGACAACCACCCGAAAGGGCCATGGGTTGCAGGCGATCTTAGCGGCAACGTCAAGGGTGGAAGGTATTCGCAAGCCCTCAACTATCCGATTAAGAACCCAAACACTGGCGAACAATATTTCCCGCCCAACAACGGAAACTGGCGCTTTAATGGAGCGCGCATCGAAAAGCTAATTTCCGAAGATGCCATTTATTTCGGAAAGGATGGGAAATCTGCTCCAAAGCTAAAGCGATTCCTCTGTGATGTTAAAGAAGGGGCGACTTGGACCTCCCTTTGGGATTTTGCACCCTTCAACACTTCAGGCTCCAATGAGATGGGTGAAATCTTCGGGAATTCAGTCATCTTCGAGAATCCGAAGCCAGTCGGATTGCTTGAGTACATCGTAGAGCTTGGCTCTGTCCCAGATGCAATTGTTTTGGACTTTTTCGCTGGTTCATCTACGACTGCACATGCCGTCATGAAAAAGAATGCTGAAGACGGCGGCAAGCGCCGCTACATCATGGTGCAAATACCGGAACCTTGCGACGAGAAGAGCGAGGCCTTTAAGGCCGGTTACAAGACTATCGCCGAAATCGGCAAGGAGCGTATCCGCCGCGCCGGACAAAAAATCAAAGCCGAAAATGCTCTCACCGCGCCTGACTTGGACATCGGCTTCCGCGTCCTGAAAATCGACAGCTCCAATATGACGGACGTTTACTACGCCCCCGATGCGGTGCGGCAAGGCGACCTGCTGGCGCAGGTGGATAACATTCGCGAAGACCGCACCCCCGAGGATTTGTTGTTCCAGGTGCTGCTCGATTGGGGCGTGGATTTGGCGTTACCGATTACCCAGGAGACTATCGCCGGTAAGCAAGTATTCTTCGTGGACGGCAATGCGCTGGCCGCCTGCTTCGAGACGGGTATCAACGAGGAATTCGTCAAAACCCTCGCCGCCCGCCACCCCCTGCGCGCGGTGTTCCGCGATGCCGGTTTTGGCAGCGACAGCGTGAAGATCAATATCGAGCAAATCTTCAAGCTTGTCTCGCCCACCACTGAAGTTAAGTCCATTTAAGTGGCGGCGACGATGAAGCTCAAGTTCAAGAAACAGCAATACCAAACCAACGCCGTGGATTTGGTGGCGGATTGCTTTGCTGGGCAACCGAACACTACCGGCATTAAGTATCGAGTCGATCCGGGAAAAGTGGCCGCAGGTGTGCCGCAACAGCGAACCTTGCACGGAGAGGATGGCTTCAAGAATGAGGACATCGCGCTAACGCAATCCGCGTTGCTGGAAAATATTCACAAGGTTCAGCAACACCAGAACTTGCCGCTCTCAGCCACACTGGTCAGCAACAAGGTTAGCCAGATCAATCTGGATGTCGAGATGGAAACCGGCACCGGCAAGACGTATTGCTACATCAAAACCATGTTCGAGCTTAACCAGCGCTTTGGCTGGAGCAAGTTCATCGTGGTGGTGCCCAGCATCGCTATCCGTGAAGGTGTGTTCAAATCCTTGGAGATTACCGCCGAGCACTTTCTGGAAGAATATAAAAAACGCGCCCGCTTCTTCATCTACAACTCGAAGCAGTTGCACAATCTGGAAAGTTTTTCTTCCGATGCGGGCATCAATGTGATGGTGATCAACGTGCAGGCTTTTGCGGCACGCGGCGCGGATAACCGGCGCATATACGAAGAACTGGACGATTTTCAGTCGCGCCGCCCGATTGATGTAATCAAGGCCAACAGGCCGATTTTGATTCTCGATGAACCGCAAAAGATGGAAGGGGCGCAAACCCTGAAGTCGCTGGAAGAGTTCAATGCGCTGATGGTGCTGCGTTATTCGGCGACCCATAAGACCACGCATAACAAAATCCATCGCCTCGATGCGCTAGATGCGTACAACCAGAAGCTGGTGAAGAAAATATCGGTGCGTGGAATCTCGGTCAAAGGATTGGCTGGCACGAATCCTTACTTGTACTTGGGCGGTATTGATATATCAACCAGTAAGCCTCCCATCGTTCGTGTAGAGCTTGAAATTAAACAAAACAACGGGATTAAACGAGTCCTGCGCAAGCTGAATAAAGGCGATAACCTGTTCGATCTGTCCGGCAATCTAGATCAATACAAAGGTTTTGTAGTTTCAGATATAAATGCCAACACCGATACGATCAGTTTTACCAATGGCGTTGATCTGGCGGTAGGTGAAGCGACAGGCGATGTGAATGAAGCAGTGTTGCGGCGCATCCAGATTCGTGAAGCCGTGAAAGCTCACTTCGAAAAGGAACAGGTGCTCTTTCACCAAGGCATTAAGGTGTTGTCCTTGTTTTTCATTGATGAGGTGGCCAAGTATCGGCGCTACGATGAAAACGGTGAAAATCCGGGTGAGTATGCTCAGATATTTGAAGAGGAATATAACCAGCACCTCAATGAAGTGATGACGCTGGAAGACACACCCTACAATCAATACCTGAAAAAAATTACAGCCGGTAAAACGCACAACGGCTATTTTTCCATCGACAAGAAGACCAAGCGCCTTGTTGATCCAGAGACGGGCAAAAAGTCCACCGAGACGGATGATGTAGATGCCTATGACCTGATCTTGAAAGACAAAGAACGTTTGCTATCACTAGCCGAGCCAGTACGTTTCATCTTCTCACACTCCGCGCTGCGCGAAGGCTGGGACAATCCGAACGTCTTTGTCATTTGTACACTCAAACATAGCGACAACACAATTTCACGCCGCCAAGAAGTGGGGCGTGGCTTGCGCATATCGGTGAATCAATTTGGCGACCGCATGGATAACCCGGCCACAGTTCACCAGATCAACGTGCTCACTGTTGTTGCCAGCGAGAGCTACAAAGACTTTGTGGCCGCTTTGCAGAAGGATATTAGTGAATCGCTTTCGGAGCGCCCACGGATAGCGGATAAGGCGTACTTTACTGGGAAAGTCATTCAAACTGAGTTGGGCAATCTGGTGATGACGGAAGATCAAGCAACAGATATTGAGTTCTATCTAATTCAGAATGGCTACGTCGATAAGAAGCGAAATATCACCGACAAGTACCATGAGGCCAAAAAGGAAGGAACATTGGCGGAACTGCCCGATGACTTGAAGCAGTATGCACCTCAGGTTGTGGCACTCATCGACAGTGTATTTACCGAGTCGCAATTACCAACCCCAGAAGATGATCGAAAAACTAAAACGAATCCATTGAGTCCGAACTTCGACAAGAAGGAGTTCCAAGACCTTTGGAAGCAGATCAATCACAAAGCGGCTTACACCGTTCACTTTGAAACAGCAGAGCTAATTAAAAAGTGCGTGTCCGCATTGGATAAGGAACTTGTCGTCAGCCCGCTCCAATACACTATCGTCCGGGGCGAACAGCTTGGCACGGCCACCTATGATGATGTGAAACAAGGTGAAGCGTTCAAGGTGAGTGAAACGACTACCGACTCTCATAAACACTCGATCCACTCGGCAGTCAAATACGACCTGATCGGCAAGTTGGCGGAAGAATCCCAGCTAACACGCACCACCATCGCCAACATTCTTCAGGGAATCAATGTGACGGTATTCAGTCAATACAAAACCAACCCTGAAGACTTTATCGCCAAGGCAGCACGGCTGATCAATGAGCAAAAAGCGACCGTAATTGTAGAAAAGCTTTCCTACGATTCAGTGGGCGAGACATACGACATCAACATCTTCACTCAAGAAAAATCGAAAGAAGATTTCAGCAAGGCGATCAAAGTTGACCGCCATATTTATGATTATGTCTTCACCGATTCAAAGGGCGAAAGCAACTTTGTGAAGGAGCTGGATACCAGCTCTGAAGTGGTTGTGTATGCCAAACTGCCTAGAGGATTTTTCATACCCACCCCCGTCGGCAACTACAACCCGGACTGGGCCATCGCCTTCAAGGAGGGGGCTGTGAAGCACGTCTATTTCATTGCAGAAACCAAAGGCTCAATGACCTCGATGGAATTACGCGAAATCGAAAAATCGAAAATCGAATGCGCCCGAAAATTCTTCACCAAAATCACTTCCAGCCAAGTGAAATATGACGTGGTGGATAGCTACGGTAAACTAATGGGGTTGGTGAAGTAGGTCTTATCAGCTCGCGGCTGTATCAGTATCAATTCTGCCTACAACCTGCCATAAACCGGACAAAGCAAACATACCTGTTCCGGGGCAGCTGGCGCGCGACTGCCCCATTGTAGATTAAGCGCTTTTCAAACTGACCACATTTGATGCGCTGAGAATGGCTTCCAATCTATCGCCCAGTTTATTCCACGCATCGCATTTTTCATCTGCGTAGTCATCGAGCAAATACACCCGGTCAACTTTGCTGCCGATGACATGGTTCTGGCATAGGTTGATCACATCCCGGCTGACTTTTAATTTCTGCATGAGCGTTGCCCCCGTTCTGCGCAAGTCGTGCGGTGTCCATTCCTCATCACCCACCACTAGATTGTTATTTTCAACTCTGTTTTTCAATTTGCGAGTTCTGCTCTTAAATTGCACCTGCCGGTCGCCCACCTGCTTGCTGACGGTCTTTTCGCAGATATGACCCTCTTTGATCCGTGCAGGAAAAGCCCACAGGCTATCCCCGGTCAGCGCGTGCAGTTGCATGAATTGAGCTAATGTGAAATCGGATAGGTAAACCAGCTGGTCTGATTTTTTGCCGCGCTCGCCTTTGGTATTCGCCGCCGGAATAAACCAGGTGCGCTGCTCAAAGTTGACATGCTTCCATTCGGTCATCAGCAATTCACCGATGCGGCACAGCGTCCCTAGGCACAACCACACGGCGATCTGTGCTTCCTTTTTCAGGGGGCGCTCGGCAGTCCGTCTGTTGGCCGCCTCCGCATAACTGGATTCGGATTCGTCGAATATCTGCCTCAGCTTACATATCTCTTCGATACTCAATAGCCGGGTGCGCTCTTTGGTGTAATCGTTAGGGACAAGATTTTTGATGACCACTAGCTCGGCGGGATTGCCGTCGATCAGCAAGGCGCGCCAAGGTTTACGCTTTTCCGCCCAGCGCAACATCTGCCCGATGTCCTTCGATAGCTCAACCGACGTGGCTGTCTTGCCTGCTGCGATTATTACCCGGTAAAGTTCCCGCAAGTGATTCTCGGATAAATTCCGCACTTCGATATTGCCTAGCACCGGAATGGCATGCTTGCCGAATGACTGAGTAATATATTTGTTGCCATCGCTACGATTCACACCGTCCTTGATCCATACCTTGTAGAGATCATTAAAGGTGAAGGCTTCCGTGCGCTTTTGTTCGTCGGCACTGATGATTGCTTCAACACTGGCCTGCGCTTCAATTCTGGCCGCAACTTTGTTGGCGCGTGGATCAATGCCCGCCTTGACCAAGTCACGCGCTTTATCGCGCTCCTCGCGAATTGCCGCCATATCCCTGGTTGGGTATGTGCCGCAATAATGCCAAGTCACTTTGCCCTGCCACTTGAAAGCGCAGCGAAACACAATAGACACAGTATCGGAATTAACACGGACTTCGCCAGACAGTCCGCCGCCATCATTCAACGTGTCACCTTTCCATTCCGCCTTGACCGCATCCAGCTCTTTAATCGTCCACTTGCCGCCCTTTTTGCCCCTCGGATACCTTGTCATATCAAACCCCCGTCGAATTCTCATGGGTAAACCCATGGGTAAACCGGAAAGCGGCTGTTAATAAATCCAGTCGCACCGTACTGGACGAACTATAGCGCTAATATATGCAGTTAACAACAGGAATATATTGATTATTTACTATCCCGTATCGTCCGAAGTCGTCTGGTAGTGTTTGAGCTGGAAAGCGCTATTTAAATTGCTGGGGGCCAAGTGGTCGGAGGTTCGAATCCTCTCGCCCCGACCAACAAAATCAATGGCTTGCAGGTTAATCCTGGCAAGCCATTTTTATTGTTATCTTCTTCAGAAGTAAACCAGAAAATTACTAGATACTCAATATTGCCTCAGTAAATATCTTTAGCCGCACACCTTCACAATATAGTTTTATTGCAAACTCAGAATAATATTCTGTTCGAACTACCATCAATGCAAAACCTGATTATCTTCACACCCGTGTTTATGGTGACAGCGTTGAGCTTGAATCGTGTTTTTGATGCGCAGAACATTTCCAATAATTACTACGCGCAGCTTATCGGTGTTTGCACTGGCCTATCTATCATACCCGCGGAGTATGTCAGCTAAGACATGCGGTGCCGCAGATGTGAAGCTGACAAGGACATTTGGATAATGCTGGACATTACAGTACATTACTGGTGTTTAGCAGTACACCCACCGCTCTTTCATCAGCTGATAGATGTAATAAAAAGTAATGGCTACTCTGCCCCAAACAAATTTCGCGCATTTAGTACAACACGACGAACAGTTGCTACGCTTGGGTATGTTGGCGGAAAAATATTTCGCAGATGATCCCAATACCTGCTTGCTCAAACTGCGCCAACTTTCCGAGTTGTTGGCTCAGCTCATTGCGGCGAGAACCGGCCAACTTGTTGCACCGCAAGAAACCCAATACGATCTATTGCGTCGCCTTCAGGATAGTGGGATTGTGCCGCGCGAAGTTGGACAGTTGTTTGGTGAGATGCGCCGCACTGGTAACGCTGCCAACCACGCGCTTGAAGGAGACCATCGGGGGGCACTAAGCGCCTTGAAGATGTCATGGCAGTTGAGCCTTTGGTTTCACCGTACTTTTAAAGACCCATCCTTCAAATCTGGTCCATTTGCGCCACCAACGCCACCCAAAGATGAAAGTGATGAACTGCGCACTGAAATAGCGCTGTTGAGCAAGGCACTCCAGGAATATCAGGCAACCCATCACGAATCCGCAGAGCGGCTTGAGGCGACAGAGGCAAAACTACTCGAGGCCAAGAATGAGCGGGTATTCTGGGAACTGATGGCTGCTGAGACCGAACAAGCCAAGGTCGCCCTAGAGAAGCGCCTTGCCGAACAGCAAACCGTAGCGGCCGCCCAGCCAAAAAGCACTTTGGTGAAATTTATTGCTGCCGCGAATACTGCCGCTAATGCCGTTCAGTTGGATGAGGCTGACACCCGCAAACTGATCGACCAACAGCTGCGACAAGCAGGCTGGGAGGCGGATTCCCAGGCTATCAAATACAACAAAGGTACTCGTCCGTCCAGAGGGCGCAACTTGGCCATTTCCGAATGGCCTACTGAAAGCGGCCCCGCCGATTATGTACTGTTCACAGGCTTGATGCCGATTGGGGTAGTAGAGTCCAAACGCAAAAACGTCGATGTATCTGGCGCATTACAACAAGCCAAGCGTTACAGCCGAACCTTCATCCCATCGCAAGAGACAATACTGTCCGGTGAAAACTGGGGTGGAGAGGCTGCCTTTCGCGTGCCCTTCGCCTTTTCATCCAATGGTCGCCCTTATCTTCGCCAGCTTGCCACCAAGAGCGGCATCTGGTTCTGTGATCTGCGCCGTGCCGATAATCTGGGGAACGTACTCGATGGCTGGTATACCCCTGAAGGATTGACCACGCTGCTCAAGCGGGACGAAGCCAAAGCCCACGAGCAGCTCGCCAAAGATCCGTTCAATTACGGTTTCCCATTACGCCCATACCAGCAGGATGCTATCCGCGCCGCTGAATCGGCTATTGAAGCTGGTCAGCGTGAGATGTTGCTGGCGATGGCAACCGGCACTGGCAAGACCAAAACCTGTATCGCGTTAATTTACCGTTTACTCAAAGCAAAGCGCTTTCGACGCATTCTCTTTCTGGTTGATCGCTCTGCCTTGGGTGAGCAAGCAGCAAATGCCTTCAAAGACACGCGCATGGAAAACCTCCAGACTTTTGCTAATACATTTGGCATCAAGGAGCTGGAAGCGCAATCACCAGATTCTGATACATCCGTACATATCGCCACGATACAGGGCATGGTGCAGCGCCTGCTCTATGCAGCCGAAAATGCAGCCACGCCTGCCGTCGATCAATACGACTGCATTGTGGTGGACGAATGCCATCGCGGTTACCTGCTGGATCGTGAGTTGTCCGATACGGAAATGACCTTCCGGGGATATGAAGACTACATCTCAAAATATCGCCGTGTACTCGACTACTTTGATGCCTACAAGGTCGGGCTGACTGCCACACCTGCGCTGCACACCACGCAAATTTTCGGTGTGCCGATTTATACCTACAGCTATCGGGAAGCCGTTATTGACGGGTTTCTGGTCGATTACGAGCCGCCGGTGCAGATCAAGACAGAGCTTTCCAATCAGGGCATCACATGGAAAGCAGGCGAGAACATCAAGGTTTTTGATGGCCGATACAACCAGATCGAGCTATTCAAAACGCCGGATGAAATAAAAATGGATGTTGAGGACTTTAACCGCAAGGTCATCACAGTGTCATTCAATCGCGTCGTGTGCGAATACCTGGCTCAAGAGCTTGATCCAGGCTCGCGCCGCAAGACTCTCATCTTCTGCGCAACAGACGCGCATGCCGACTTGGTGGTCGATTTGCTCAAGACAGCATTTAAGACACAGTACGGCAGCGTGGACGATGATGCGGTTATCAAGATCACTGGTGCTGCCGACAAGCCCCTGCAACTCATCCGCCGTTACAAAAACGAGCGTAACCCCAATGTGGCGGTAACCGTCGATTTACTCACCACTGGTATCGACGTACCTGAAATCTGCAATATCGTTTTTCTGCGCCGGGTAAATAGCCGCATTCTGTTCGACCAGATGCTGGGCCGCGCCACGCGCCTGTGTGACGAGATTGAGAAAGAAGCCTTCCGTGTTTTTGATGCGGTAGGGATATTCGAAGCGCTGGGCGACATGACTGCCATGCGGCCCGTCGTGGTTGATCCTAAGATTAGCTTTACCCAGTTGGCCCAAGAGCTGATAACGGTATGTGACGAAACAGCCCGTCAACTTGTGCGTGAGCAGTTCCTCGCTAAATTGCAAAGCAAGAAACGCCACCTTTCCGAAAAATCCGCCAGCGACTTCGAAACCAAAGCCGGGATGACAGCGGATGACTTCATCAAGAAGCTCAAGGCGATGCCCATCAATGATGTGGCGGCGTGGTTCACACAGAACCCCGATCTCGGCGAAATTCTCGATCGTAAAGGTGAAGGCAGCGCACAGCCAATTTTTATTTCCGAGCACGAAGATAAATTGCACAGCGCCGAGCGCGGCTATGGCAAGGCGAAAAAACCGGAGGACTACCTCAAGGAATTCACCGCTTTCATAAAAAGCCACAGCAATGACATCCCAGCTCTGATGGCCGTTTTGACGCGTCCGCGCGAACTCACCCGCAAGCAACTGCGCGAGCTGGTGCTGGAGCTGGACAAGGCTGGATTCACCGAAACCAACCTCGCCACCGCCTGGCGCGAGATGACCAATCAGGACATCGCCGCGCGCATCGTCGGCTATATCCGCCAGGCAGCCATTGGCGATGCGCTGGTGCCCTACAACGAGCGAGTCGATCATGCGCTGCAAAAACTATTGGCCTCAAACACCTGGACCGGCCCGCAGCGCGACTGGCTGAAAAAAATCGCTGCACAAACCAAAGCCAACCTGCTGGTGGATCACGCCGCACTGGATGATCCAGACCTTATCTTCAAGCGCGAAGGCGGCGGATTTACCCGGCTCGACAAGATGTTTAACGGAGAGCTCCAGCAGGTGCTGGAAACCTTCAACGAATCCATCTGGGCAGCGGCTTGAGCCAGAACGGTTAACCACAATATCCCCTCCCCCTTACAGAGGGAAGGGACTGTTTGGCGCTAAGGGTTAATCTGGGTTGAATGCATTACCTATAAGTGGTATAAATCACGGTATATACCAGTCAAGAAAGGAGCACCATCATGCAAACAGCCAAACTATTCAAGAATGGTCGCAGCCAGGCCGTGCGCCTGCCTGCCGAGTTTCGCTTTGAAGGTGATGAAGTCATCATCCGGCGCGATCAGGTTACCGGCGATGTCATCCTGAGCCCGCGCAACCGAAAATTCGAGGAGTGGATCAAGTTGCGTGACCGCTTAATCGCCGAAGCGCCTGAGGAATTCGAAAGCTTCGAGATTCCACGCGACCCTGGGCCTCCTGTTGATCGCGATTGGCCATGAACATTGCGCATCCCTATATGTTGGACACGAATGCCGCATCAACGCTGATTCGCGGACACATTACGCCTGAAATGCAGAATTTATTGATGAAACACTCAATTTGTATTTCCGTCATCACCGAGGCGGAGTTACGTTTCGGTGTAAAGCGCAGGCCGGGTGCCACCCGTTTGGCAAAAGCCGTCGAAATTTTCTTGCAGGATACGCCGGTATTGCCGTGGTTATCATCCACCGCGCAAACCTATGCCGAATTACGCACGCAAATGGAAACGCAAGGCATCGGCCTGTCGGCAATGGATATGTTGATCGCCAGCCATGCCATTGTGGAAAACTGCACGCTGGTCAGCGCCGACCGCGCCTTTATGCAAGTGCCCGGCATGCGCCTGCTCGACTGGACAACCTCTTCCCCAAAATAATTTAATCACATGACTACAAACGACATCGTCGGAAAACTCTGGAACCTCTGCAACGTCCTCAAGGACGACGGCGTTACCTATCACCAATACGTCACTGAACTGACCTACCTGCTTTTCTTAAAGATGATGCAAGAAACCGGCGGCGAGAGCGAGCTGGTTATTAAGCAAGTAGGGGAAGACGGGGAGTTTGTACTGGACAAAAACAAACAGCACGTTAAGGTGCCGGGCATACGCTGGGAAAATTTAATTGGTGCAGCGGCTCCTCAACGCCTGCGCATGTATGAAGACATGCTTCGTGACTATGCCCGCTATGGCGAAGGCGTAGTGCAGGAAATTTACGCGAACTCCAGCACGTTCATTAAAAAACCAGTAACGCTGTCCAAGCTGGTGACTGAGATCGATAAACTTGACTGGTACAGCGTACACCGCGAAGACTTGGGCGACCTCTACGAAGGCTTGCTGGAAAAAAACGCCAACGAAAAGAAATCCGGTGCAGGCCAATACTTTACACCGCGCGTGCTGATCAACAGCATGGTGGCCGTAATGAAGCCGGAACTGAAAGACATCATCCAGGACCCGGCAGCGGGCACCGGCGGATTTCTGATCGCGGCCAATCACTACCTGCGTGAGCACACCAAGCCGGAAAGCTGGACAGAAACGCAGCAAAAAAAATACCGGAACAACACTTTCTACGGCATGGAGCATGTGCAGGATACGCACCGCTTGGCGCTGATGAATCTGTTGCTCCACGGTATAGATGGCGGTATCGAATATGGAGACACGCTCGGAGATGATGGCGAAAAACTGTGCAAGCAAGGCGCTACGCTCATTCTCAGCAACCCACCATTTGGCACCAAAAAAGGCGGTGGCTTACCCAGCCGCACCGACTTCACTTACCCCACCAGCAACAAGCAGTTCGCTTTCTTGCAGCACATCTACCGTGGCCTCAAAGCCAATGGCCGCGCCGCCGTGGTTCTGCCCGACAACGTGTTATTTGAGAGCAACGTCGGCAGCGACATCCGCCGCGACCTGATGGATAAATGCAACTTGCATACTATCCTGCGACTGCCCACCGGCATCTTCTATGCGCAAGGGGTAAAGACCAACGTGCTGTTCTTCACACGCGGCGAGAATGACAAGGGCAACACCAAAGAGGTGTGGGTGTATGACCTGCGCGCCAACATGCCGCAATACGGCAAGCGCACCCAACTTGTGCGCAAACACTTCATCGAATTCGAGGCCGCGTTCGGTGACGATCCGTTAGGCGAAGCCAAGACGCTTGCCAAACGCCAGGACACCGGCGAGCAAGGCCGCTTCCGCAAATTCACCCGCGAACAAATCGCAGCGCGGGGCGACAGCCTGGACATCGCCTGGCTCAAGGACGACAGCGACACCAGCGCGGATGAATTGCCGGAACCGGCCGTGCTGGCGCAGGAAGCGATGGGTGAGCTGGAAGCGGCGCTGGATGAATTGCGCGGGATACTGGAAGAGTTGGGCGAGGAGGAGTCCGCTTGATGCTGCCCTATGGCCGACAACTCAAACAGAATGCGCGCGAATTGCGCAGCCACATGACCGATGCCGAGCAAAAGCTCTGGTATCGGCTGCGTCGCAAGCAGGTCAACGGCTGGCAGTTTTATCGCCAGAAAATCATTGGATCGTACATCGTTGATTTTTACTGCCCGGCTGCCCGGCTGGTGGTTGAGCTGGATGGCAGTCAGCATTTTGAACCACAACATCAAGCAACCGACCAGAAGCGCGATGCCTACTTGGTGAGCTTGGGACTGCGTGTGCTGCGTTTCGATAATCGGCAGGTGTTGTTGGAGATGGATGCGGTGTTGGGGGTTATCGCCAAACTCCAAATCCCCCCCAGCCCCCCTTTTTCAAAGTGGGGAGCAAACCAGTGCGCGCGTGAAGGGGCTGCGTTCGAACAGAAGACACCGACACCCGTTACCACTTTAAAAAATGACACGGGTACTACGGTTCCCCACTTTGAAAAAGGGGGGCTAGGGGGGATTTGCGTTGATTCCACTATGACCATGGAGAAGGAATCGTGATTTATAACGCAGATAATTTTCCTGAACTACCTCGTGGTTGGGCTTCACTTACTGTTGATAATTCCGTTGATAGCGCAGGTAATTCAAACAAGAAATTAAAATCCAAAGATGCTCTTGGTCACGGTCGTTTCCCGGTAATAGACCAAGGTCAAAGCGACGTTTCCGGCTATAGTGATGACGAAAGCCTTGTCGTTGAGGCATCAGAATCGAGTCCAGTGATTTTGTTTGGTGATCACACGAGACTTCTCAAACAAATCTCGCAGCCATTTGTTCCTGGTGCAGATGGCACAAAGTTATTTCGCGCCAAATCTTTCTGGGATACGCGGTTCGTATATCAAATGTTAAGGGCGATAAAGCTGCCAGATAAAGGCTATGCGAGGCACTTTCAATATTTGCGGGAATCGGTATTGCCACTGCCGCCACTCCCCGAACAAAAACGCATCGCCGACAAACTCGACGCGGTGCTGGCGCGGGTGAATGCCTGCCGCGACCGACTCGACCGCATTCCCGCCATCTTCAAACGCTTCCGCCAGTCCGTCCTTGCCGCCGCCACCTCCGGCAAGCTGACCGAAGATTGGCGTGATGGTCATCGCATCGAGGCTGAATGGCAGACTGTTAAGTTCGCCGACATTGGTGAGTTAGGCCGAGGAAAATCAAAGCACCGCCCACGTAATGATCAGCGACTGTACGGAGGACCATATCCATTCATACAGACTGGCGACATTGCGCAATCCGGTGGCCAAATCAAAACTCATAACCAGACCTACAGTGAATTTGGTCTTTCTCAAAGTAAGCTATGGCCTTCGGGCACTGTGTGCATCACGATTGCAGCGAACATCGCGGATACTGCGATCCTTACTTACCCAGCCTGTTTTCCAGACAGTGTTGTTGGTTTTGCTGCTGATAACGAAAAATGCCTGCCCGAATTTATCAAGTGGTCTATTGATGTCATTAGTGAACGAATCAAGTCATTTGCTCCGGCTACTGCACAGAAAAATATCAACCTCGCGATTCTCAATGATATTGAGTTCCAGTGCCCGTCAATCACTGAACAAACCGAAATTGTTCGCCGAGTCGAATCCCTACTCGCCTTCACCGACCGTCTCGAAGCCCGCTATCAAGCTGCCCGCACCCAGGTCGAAAAACTCACCCCAGCCACTCTCGCCAAAGCCTTTCGTGGCGAACTCGTGCCGCAAGATCCCAACGACGAACCTGCTGCAGAACTGCTCAGGCGCGTTGCTGGTAAATTAGCAGCCAAGCCGCTAAGTAAACGCACCCACAAGAAACCAAAGCCAGAACAAGCCACAACAGTGGCATTTATGCTCATAGCCAAAACCAAAGATGACACGATGAAAAAACACTTACTCACCAAACCTGAAAACATCGCCCCTAATCATCTGGCGGACATACTTCACACCATCAAACAACAAGATGCCAAGGCGGTATGGATATCATCAGAATTGAGTATCGATGATTTCTATGTGCAGCTCAGCCGTGAAATCAACGCTGGGCTACTACGCGTGAGTAAAGACGACGAGTCGCGGCTAGAGCTCGTTAGTACTCGTATGGCTAAAGGTTAAATCATGCGCATTGATTGGCTGAAAATCCCAGATGATAGAAATCTAAAGAACTTCGAAATCAACTTTGAAGAGACCGTCCCCATCTCGGTTCTATTGGGTTGTAATGGTTCGGGGAAATCAAATCTTATCGAAAATTTGGTTGAAATATTTCGGGCACTTGAGAGCGCAGCTCCCGTAGAGCGCTTTGCCTATGAAATTCAGTATTACTGCCATGGGCACAAGATACATGTAATAGCCGATCCCCACGCAAAGCGAGAGTCAATCAGCTTTACGGTAGATGACCACAAGATCACAGTGGCAGCGTTTAAGAAAAGCGCTCGAGACTATTTGCCTAAGTATGTTTTTGCCTACTACTCTGGCTGGAATAACCGCCTTGAAAGTTTGTTTTCAGAACCTACGAAGAAATACTATCAGGCGAATCTCAGCAATGAGGACGCCGATGCTCCGCGTCGTTTTTTCTTTTGTCGAAAGGACTATGCCAATCTTGCTCTGATGGCATTGTTTTTTGAAAAACATGAACTGGCCACCTATATTCGCGAAGAACTACTTGGAATTGTTTCGTTTGACTCAGCATTGGTAGTCTTGAAATCGCCATGGTGGGCTAAGCAGTGGTCAAGCCGAAAGGGTCATTCTGACGACTTATTTTGGGGAGCGCGTGGGAATTTTACTGAGTTTATGCAGCGGTTGCGTTCGGCCGCATTGGCGCCAATCAAAAATTTAGAGACTACGGAAGGTGATATTCGTGGCCGTACACAAAGCACTGAACGATTGTATTTGTATATTCGCGATAGTGAACATCTCGAAAAATTAAGAGCGCCTTATGAGAGCCCGAAGCTCCTCTTTAATCACCTGGAAAGCATGTATTTGAGTGATCTTGTCGAAGAGATTCGTGTTGTCGGCAAGCGCAAGGATGGTGGGTTGGTGCGGTTTGACCAACTCAGCGAAGGCGAGCAGCAGCTTGTTTCGGTGTTTGGCTTGTTATTATTTACTCAGTCTGATGAGGCACTCTATTTATTGGATGAGCCAGATTCGCACTTGAATCCACGCTGGACTTATGAATACCGCATCATGCTCCGCCGGGCTTTATTTCCATATCAGGATGGAAAACAGCACGCTAATGGATCAAGAGAGGGAAACCCCATCGATTCTGAGTCGCCCCCAGCAATGGAGGGGAATAGCCAAGTGCTTATAGCAACCCACAATCCATTGATGATTAGTGCCCACCCTCGAACTCATGTTCGCATTCTTTCCTGTGAAAATGGAACTACCACCGCATATCCGCCTGAGGAAGAACCACCAGGAATGAGCATTGACCGGCTGCTCACCAGCGAAGTATTTGGTCTTGATTCAGCGTTGCCACGAAATACTCTTTGGGCAATTTCTGAACGGGAGAGACTGGCTGCTTTGACTTCACGCACTGAAGAGGAAGACACAAACCTGAAACAGCTATCAGAAGAACTTGAGCTGGCTGGCCTGCTTCGAACCTACCGTTTACCTGAGGAAATGGAATTTATTGAGGCTATGCGTCGTCGTGAGAAGCGCTCAACAATTGGTCTCACGGCAGAAGAAGTCAAAGATCGCAACGAGAGAGCTGATGCTCTCTTGGAAGAAATATTCAGCAAGAAGCCATGAGATATATTCCCCTTCTCGAAACTACAGGGCCGGTTAAAAATGGTCTACCCGATCTTGCTTGGCTAGCAGCAGCGGCAGATTTGACAAAAAAGCTAGCCGACGCTCCTGATAAAGCGGCAAGGGATTTAATACTCGATACAAAATCAAACGAAATTTGGGGGCATATAAAGGATTGGCTATTGAGCCTGTCACACAATAAGTGCTGGTTCTCAGAAGCTGAAGACGTTTTTTCGCACAGAGATGTCGAGCATTTTCGTCCCAAGCAAGCCTGTAAACGTAAAGTTGGACAGAGAAAAATTACCTATGAAGATGGTTACTGGTGGCTGACCTATGATTGGAAAAACTACCGAATATGCGGGAATGTGGGGAACGGAAAAAAGGGGGTGATGTTTCCTCTTCTATCAAACAGCCAGATAGCTAAATTCGGAGGAATTTCTTATCTGAATGAATGTCCTTTGTTACTTGATCCAGCTAACGCCGCAGACCCACCATTGCTGGATTTTATTGATAATGGAAAGGCTGTTCCACACCATGATGCGGATGCAACGGAGATACTTCGGGTAAAAGCCACGGTTATGCATCTCCGGCTAGATTTTGAAAAACTTGAGGAAGCTAGAGCAAAGGTTTGGGCGAAGTGCCGATTATTAATTGATGAGTGCCGAAGCATTGCTTTGGCGGGGCCGAATGGGCCAGCCGAAATAATCAGAATTGAGGAAAAACGGAATCAATTACGCGCAATGGTTCGACCAATAGCACCTTTCTCCATGACGGCGGCAGCCTGCTTGCGAAAGAGTGGTGTCAGTTGGGCGGCGACGATTGCGACAGGAGCCTGAAGATGAGCGACATCAAACTATTCCATCTCACCCAAGGTCAGGCAACCGAACTGCAAGGCGACGCCTCCGATCTTGAAAAACCGCTGCAAACTTTGATCGATAACAATCTCGATCCTCTGCTCGGTATCCGCTTTCTTGCCAGCGAATATTCTACTGGGAAGACCCACGCAGGTCGTATCGATTCCCTTGGGTTGGACGAGAACAATTGTCCGGTGATTCTCGAATACAAGCGCTCCACCGGCGAGAACGTGATAAATCAGGGGTTGTTCTATCTCGACTGCCAGATCAATCATCCGCAAAGCGCGTTTGTAAACGTGACCTGCCGCTTTCGATAACGATTGCAAGGAATTGCCGTTGTTTTCATCTTTACTTTATGTTGCTACTTTTGTAGCAATGCTTTTTGGGAGAGTGATGATGGGAATGCCAGTCAGGATTGATGACACGTTGTACGAGCAGGCACGCGCTGAAGCGCTGGTTGAGCATCGTACCATTGCCGGGCAGATTGAGTATTGGGCGACTGTTGGTCGTGCATCACTCGACAACCCAGATCTGCCGGCAAGTTTCGTGGCGGAAGCGCTGGCATCGATGCGTGAGCCGCGCGATCAGGCTACACCCTTTGTGCTACGCAAACGGCGTACATGAGTTACGCGGTTGTACAGACGAGGCGATTTGCCCGACAGTAAAAAAATCTACATGACAACGTTGCGAATGATGTCGATGATGCGGTCGAGTTGATCGCCAGAAAGCCCTCCATCGGCGAACGAAAAAAGGTGACCTGGCTGATTTGTTGGTCTGTAAATTTCATAGCCACTGGCAACTCAATCTGCTGGGTTACACGCACGACGTTGGTGTGCAGCTAATTTATCTGGAAGTCATTTGCCCTCATGAAAATTTTATCGTGACCTGAAGCGCTAATCATCGTTCTTCCCCGCAATTCTGCCTGCTGTCGTAAACATCCCATAAAATCCATAAATACTCCGCTCCATAAGGATGATTAAGTTAGTAATCCTGACCTCTACTGCTTTCTGCAGGCTGCGATTAATTAAAAAGAAAATCATACTAAAAACTACAAATTACCCACATATAGCCCAGACGAGGCAAAAATATAGATGTGCCTCTTGTTAAATGGTCCAGCTCGGACTAACATTAGTCCATTCAATTAAACCGAGGTGAGCCATGCAAACCGTAAACATTCATGAAGCAAAGACTCAATTCTCCCGTTTTGTCGATCAAGCCGAAGCGGGCGAGGAGATAATCATCGCACGAGCGGGTAAGCCGGTGGCTCGCCTGGTGGCGTTGGATACAGTCACCAGCAAGCCGCGCAAGCTGGGGCTGGGCAAGAAAAACTTTACCTTCCCCAAACAATTCGATCGCTTGAATGCCAGCGAAATAGTCGAGATGTTTAAGCAAGGCAAGTAAATGATCGCGCATGTTTATTTACTGGATACCAATGTGTTGCTGGCGGCATTGCTGGCACCGGAACGTTTGCCGCCAGAAGTGGTGGCAGGTTTAACGGATGCGTCCAATACGGTGTATTTCAGTTCCGCGAGCATCTGGGAGGTGGCTATCAAGCGTTCGCTGAATCGGGCGGATTTTGATTTTTCTCCCGAGGATATTCATCGGTTGGCATTGGATACGGGCTTTACCGAGTTGCGGGTAAAAGGGGAGGATTGTTACCCGTTAGTGAATTTACCTTGGCATCACCGCGACCCGTTTGATCGTCTGCTGGTCGCACAGGCGCAATCGTTGCCCGCCTATTTGCTCACCACCGATGGCGTGTTGCGCCAATACTCCGAATTGGTGGTTCACCTGACTTTGAACCCATGAGCATCCATAAAGAAATCAGCTTCGAGCGCGAGATTTGCCAACACTTATCCTCCCACTGGGGGCGGCTGGCTGTATGTCCGAAGGCGATGGGGCGAACTACGACCGCGCAAGGACGCTGTTCTCGGCGGATGTGCTGGCGTGGGTACAAGAAACCCAGCCTAGAGCCTGTGAAATTCTGACCAAAAACCACGGTGCTCAAGCCGATTGAACTGCCATATAACAGCGAATGGTTCAAGGTGCCACCCAATGCACCAAACGGCCACACACCTAAGTACGGCGTACTACATCCAAGTTTGATACAGCGTGTACATGCCGCTTGGGAAGCGGCTCAAGCAAATTGACAACAGCCCTTCCATGAAGGATCACCTGCGGCGTTCCTAAACAAACAATATCAAACCGTTATCATTTGATGTATTATAAGTTATCAAATGACAGTATGGAGATTGAAATGACTGCGACCAGCACCATTACACGTAAGTTTCCACAAGGATTTAGCCAATGGAAAACGAATTTGGCCAAGGCCAATCCCGGCGCGCGAATCAAGATCGTTCGTGCAGGAGTGTCGCCCCTCGTATTTGTTTCGGCCAGCGAACACTTCGGCATGCCGCGTAACCTGTTTGCCAAGTTACTCGGCATCTCGCCAGCTACAGCCGAGCGCAAAATTAAGGCCGGTAGCCTGTTAGGGCAAACCGAAACAGAGCGTCTGGAGCGTATTGCGCTGATTGAGCATGAGGCTGATAAAGTGTTTGGCACATCTGACAAGGCTCTCGACTGGTTGACTAAAAACAATTTCGCGCTGGGTGTCACTCCACTATCCATGCTGGACACTGAAACAGGAGCAGGCGAAGTGCGCAAGGTTTTGTCAGCTATTGCCTATGGTGGTGCGGTTTAGTGCAGGCTTGGCGGATCGCTAAACGGGCTTACGCGCTTGATCGTCAAGGAACTGGCGCGCACCTGTCCGGTGGACGCTGGAATTCGCCCGGTGTAGCTGCCGTCTATGCGGGGCTGACACCCGAGATCGCGGCTATGGAGAAGCTGGTTCATACCGGAGATGTATTGCCGCAGGATCTGGTGCTTGCCGTGATCGACCTTCCAGACGATCATAATCTGTACCAGCGTTATACGGTTAAGGATTTGCCCGTAGGCTGGGATGCTCTACCCAGTTCGACGGCTGCAATAGGACTTGGCGATCAGTTCCTGTTTGCGGTTTCGCAGCTAGGGCTGATAATACCCTCGGCAGTCATGCCGGAAGCTTTCAACATCGTCCTGAATCCCAATCACCCGGCATTTTCCGCCGTCACCATCAACGTCGTTCGGCCATTCGAGTTTGATTCCAGATTACTTGGTTGAGTCTAACTAAGATTTTGGATGTGCCGATTAACTCGCCACGCAACCTTTAATCATCAAGGTATTTGACGACCAAACACCCCATTTTCTTGTATTAATGGCCTGCGGCACCAGCCAGAAAACTGATAACTCCGCTTGGGAGAATTTTTATTGCTGATCGCGAGACGGTAGCATATCAACTTGCAGGCTTGAGCTACTCGACAAAATTCAGTTTCCATAACACGGTTGAACTGCCATACAACAGCGAATGGTTCAAGGTGTCGCCCAGTGCACCAAACGACCAAACAGCAAAGCTCGGTGTGCTTCATCCAAGTTTGATGCAGCGTGTAAGTGTCACTTGGGAAGTGGCTCAAGCCAAGTTAACATCTTCTCCTCCCATTCAGTATCAGGAGTGGCTGAAGTTCCTCAGGATGATTAATCGCAACGGACCTCACGGCTCATTCACAACAACGCTATCGTGATTTTGTTCAAGAAGGCAAAGGACAGCCATCGCCCTGGCAACAGTTGAAAAATCATATTTTTTTGGGTGATGACGATTTTGTAAATAACATGCAATGCAAGCTTAACCCCGAGCAATCGCTTAAAGACATACTCAAAAAGCAAAAACGGTTTCAGTGCGTATCAGTTGGGCGCGCCTGTTAAAGCGGGTGTTTGATATCGACATCGAACACTGTCCGCACTGTGGTATGGATATGAAAATCATCGCCGCCATTTTGGAGAAAGCCGCAATCACTAAAATTCTTGATCATCTCGGTCTACCTGCCCGGGTACCACCTAGAGCACCTGCACAAATCCACGATCTTTTCGAGCCAACCTGATCCCGTGCTTGCTCCTTTCAACCCACTTTATCACTGGGCTGACCTTTACCCATGGGCGTCTTTCGCCTGAAGCGTCAAAGCACGGCAGAATCTTTGATTTGTTTATGCTAACTGAATCGGAATGCAGTCATTTTTCGATCGATTAGCACCGCGTTTGACAGCCGGATTAGCTTTCAGTACATTCGAAACTCATGGAAAAGGTGGTTTATTTTTCCTATACCCCTCACGCCGTAATCGCAGGCAAAGGGGGAAACGATCCATCACAGGGAGAACGCAGGATGCGCTACACACGCCGTAAATTTCTCGCGACCGCCGCTGCTGGGGCATCGATGATGTTGCTGACGCCCGGACATGCGTTCGGGGCCGATACCAAGGGTGCGAGCGCTACCGCCCACTACCATCGTTACAACGTCAACAGCGCGCAGGGGCAGCGGATGCTCGCCAGCTATGCGCGTGGTGTGCAGGCCATGCTGGCGTTGCCACCGGATCATCCGCATAACTGGTTCCGTAATGCCTTCGTGCACATGATGGATTGCCCGCACGGAAACTGGTGGTTTTATGTGTGGCATCGCGGTTATGTGGGTTATTTCGAGCAGACCATTCGCAAGCTCAGCGGCGATCCCGAATTCGCGATGCCGTACTGGGATTGGACCACGCAGCCGGAAATTCCGACGAGCATGTTCAGCGGCGTACTCACGCCCACCGACGCGGCCTATGCGCCTTACACGGGCAATCTCAATGTGTTCACGTCCTTCATCAAACCGGCGTTGACCCAGTTCTGGAATTCGCTGTCCGGCGGGCAGCGCGGCCAGCTATCGCTGCGCGGCTACAACACCATCGACGATCTGTGGAACGACGTGACCGGCTACAACGCCGCGCAGCAGGCCGGCATCTCGGGCAATATGGCCTATGCCATCACCTGCGGCGCACGCTATCTGTCGCGATCAAATCCGAAGTTGGATGCGAAGACCACCGCCGATGTCGCGCCCAACATCATCCGCGCAGGCCTGTCGCCGATCGAGTTTTATAATCCGCAGATCAGCAGCAGTTTCTCCAGCTCCAAGACCACATCGCATGTGCTGCAGCCCAACGGCACCACCCAGTTCTCGGTGTTGGAAGGTTTCCCGCACAATAAGGTGCACAACTGCATCGGGGGCGTGGCCGCGATCGATCCCGGCCCGTACGGCAACATGACCAATTTCCTGTCGCCGGTCGACCCGATCTTCTTCCTGCATCACTCCAACATGGATCGCCTGTGGGATTTGTGGACGCGCAAACAGATCGCACGCGGTCTGCCGATTCTGCCTCAAGGCAGCGACTTCGCGCCGTTCATGAGCGAAGCCTTCCTGTTCTATGTGGACGGCGACGGCCGCTATGTCGGGCCAAGAAAAGCCGGTGAGTACGTGAACACGTCGGTGTTCAACTACGACTACGTGGGCGGCTTCGCCAGCGATCTGGACAAAGAGCCGGAGCCACTGCGCGCCGAGCCGAAGGTCGCCGCGATCAAGAGCGTGCGCAACGCCGATGCCGCCTCCGTCGTGCTGCCCAATGCGATGATCCAGAGTCATCTTGCGGAGAGCCGCGCGCGTACGCTGATCGCGGAGATCACACTGGAACGGCCGCATGGGGTGTCGAACACGCGCGAATTCGATGTACTGATCAACGCACCCGAAGGCGTGAACCAGGTGGAGGCTGACAGCCCGTACTACGCGGGCACGATCGCCTTCTTCGGCCCGATCATGTCGGGCATGGAGATGTCGCATACCAGCACCTTCGCCGTGCCGCTGCCGCAGACCCTGAAGGCGTTCACCCAACTGGAAGCCACCAGTACCAGGCTGGATATCCGGCTGGTGCCTTCCAGCGGACAGGCGCCGATGTCGACGCCGGTGCTGGATGCCGTCATCATCTCCGCACCGTGAATGTCGTGAACCCTCTGCCATGATGAACCGTGCCGCCGCGTTTGCATTCGCACTGCTGTTCGTGCAGTGCGGGCACGCGGCGGCGCAGGACAGGGTCTTTACGCTTCCTCAACCGCTTGGCACCGGAGACACTGCGTATCTCGAAGTGAAGCTCGGAGCGATCGGGCCGGGACAGGAGATCGAAATCACCACGCCGGGCGGCCGCACGCTCGGCGTAGTTTCGCCCCACGGCATTCGCGCCGGACACGACGCAGGCACCTATACGCTGCCCCTGCCCGCCGATGCGATCAGCCATGGCCGCGTTGCGGTCAAACTCATAATCACGCGATCGGATGCGGCACCACGCATGCCGAATGCGGATGAAGTGCGCGGCGTGCGCGTTGTCGTGAGTGAGGCTGCGCGACCGTAACGACCAAAAGATGAATTTGAGACATTTTTTCAGTGTGGCATTCTGGCCCATGGGTTCTTACGCTTGCTTTGTGCCAACTGCGTCCATGAGAAACTGGTGGCCTTTTCCTGCAAGCGGCGTGGATTATGTCCCTCGTGCGGTGGGCGGCGCATGGCGCAGACGGCTGCTCACCTGGTTGAACACATCATTCCCCGGGTGCCAGTGCGTCAATGGGTGCTCTTACTGCCGATCCCATTGCGTTACCTGTTAGCTGCCCATCCGCGCTTGCTCACATCGATATTGCAAGTCATTCACCGTACCATTTCAACTTTTCTAATCAAGCAAGCGGGATTGAAACGGTCCGAAGCACAAACTGGTGCGATCACACTCATCCAAGGTTCCGGTTCGGCCGCTAATCTCAATATTCATCTGCATTGCCTGGTGCTTGACGGCGTTTACCGCATCCAAAATGGTGTGGCAGAATTTTGTAGCGTGCGGCCACCGACGGCTGAGCAGTTGCAAAGCCTGCTCAGGCAGATCATCCAAGCGTAGCCTGGGCTAACGTAGGTTGGCGCTGAGCTTGCGAAGCCCAACATCACATGGAAATGAACACATGCGCCACCGACGTGCCGATGCAGCGGGAGGCACATAAAAAGGTATCGATCATCGCATAGTGCATAACGAACGAATTACCCGACTTACATTACTATAATGAATATACGAGGCATATCACATACTGGGTCAATGCACTATGCAATGACTGACTCCTTTTCGGTGTTGCTAAAACCTGGCTGACTGACTTCGGCATTGCCCTTCGCTCAAGCTGATTGCTGTCCACTTTTTACCGCATCTACCTCATCTGTGCCAGCGCACTTGTGCGCGACACGCTCTGGCATTCCATCACAATCCATAAAAACGGCGACTGGCTGGCACGCTATAAAAAACTAGCTTTTCGACCAGATTTACGCGGTTTTACGTAACCGTTAACAACGGCTTTATCCTTGAACCCGAGGTTTTTGCCAAAAATTATGTGCTCGCGCCGAAGTTCGACCGAATCACTGTTGGCGATATCATTGGGCATAAATGCTCATGCCTTGTCTTAGCGGAGGTTCGAATTCTCTCGCCCCGACAAATAAAAATGGTTTGCAACTTAACGGTTGTAAACCATTTTTATTTTGTTTTTACTGGGTTAGTGAAATTTGCAGCGTGTAACGGGTCAAGTCGATTGATCAATACATAATTGATATGTTATCGTTCATCCATGCCCCGTCCCGAACGAATTGAATATGAGAATGCCTATTATCACGTAATGAATCGTGGTAAAGACCGAGGTCGCATAAAAATATTCCGGTCTCCTGAGTATTTTGAAGCATTCCTGCGTACGCTTAAAGAGGCCGTTGAACGATTTGGAATCGTGGTTCATGGTTATTGTTTGATGGCCAACCATTATCACCTATTGATTCAAACGCCTCACGCGAATCTCAGTCGTGCGATGCGTCATGTTAATGGCGTATACACTCAACGTTATAACCAGCTCGCCAAATCAGATGGGCCAATTTTTCGGGGCCGCTTTAAATCGATCCTTGTTGACCAAGATGCGTATTTGTCGCAATTGTCGCGCTATATTCATCGCACTCCAATTGAAGCCAAGAAACCGTTGGTTGATAAACTTGTTGATTATCCTTGGTCGAGTTTTCCTGCTTACATCAATCAAGCCGACAAACCTGATTGGTTAATGTGTGAACAAATATATGGCATGCTGGGTTCAAAGCAAAAGTATTCGGCGTATGCCAAGTATGTTGCGCAAGGTAATAACGAACAGCTGACTCGATTTTATAACCGCGGGAACACTGCTTCGGTTATTGGTGAGAAAGAATTTGTTAAATGGTTAAGCGAGAAAAAAATACCACAACTCAAAGAAAGCAAAATAGCGAATTTAATTATTCCGTTTGGCTTGTCGATTGAACAGATTGTCAAAAATACCGCCACCTATTATCAAAAACCGGTAACGTTACTCAGACAATTAAAGAAGGGGCGAAATAGCCAGTCACCAGAACGAAAAGTCGCCATTTATTTATGCCAACATCTGGGTGATCACCGATTAAATGCGATTGCGGACTACTTTGGACTTGGACATTCAGGCTCAGTTAGCCATATTACTTGTTTGGTAAGAAAGGAATTAAGTAAGGATATTGAATTGGCGAAGGAAGTAGAAAAAATCTGTAAATTTATTATAAATCAAGTAACTTGACCTATTATTTATAGCGTTTGTGAGCCAGCCTGGCTCGTCCAACAAATGGTTTAGATCGTGGCTCGCTTTGCGATCACGATCTAAACTTAATCGTTATGTTTATTCTGTAAACACTAAATTGAATGATACGGGCACTGCTGAACTTATTACGGGCAGCTTTGCAACTTTTGCCAAGGCTTCAATTCCACCGGTCAATTCAAAATCTGAAGCTTGGAGGATAATTGGATATATCGAGTTAACAATAATATTATTATTGGCAAGCTTTATCACTTGAACGTCGCCCGATATTTCTTTTGAAACCCCATGTAAGTTTACAGTTAGAGTTAGATTGGTTTGATAACTCTCACCGATTTTTAAATTCTTTAATTTAGATGCATCTATTGCCGTTTCTATTGTGGCCTTTGGAAATTGAATGACTTCGAAAAGCATACTTTTCATTCGATCATCTCTCACAGAGATGTTCGTATCTACACTAGATAGGTCAATTGTTACGCTAGCCTTACCCTCTTTCAGTGAACCCGTTAATGAAGTAAAACGATTAACCTCACCGATGGTTGATTTTTTTATTGAAATAAAATTTAATGAAGACTTCTCATTGTTCAGTGTCCAATCTGCATGGGCACTGAATGGCAGAAAGACAAGCAGACTTAAAAGTAGTATTTTTTTCATGTATATATTCTCCGTTGTTCCCGGTTTAAAAAATTACGCTAGGCTTGGGAATACTTAGCATAAAGGCCAACATCACCGGAACAGTGAAATTGACGAGGCTTTTGCGACAGCAAAATGGCGCTCCAATTTTGTTGCTTCCGGTGAATGTAATTTTTGTAACAATTTATTTGCATGTTGCCACTGAACCTTGAAACGGCCCTGTAATTTATTACTTGTTTTTCATTAACTTAAAATACCGATGCTAATAAATTTTAGCAAGGTTTTTTAGTTGCTTTCTGGCATGTAACGTTAAATAAATAACTCATAAACGCTATTATGCCTTTTATTTTGGTACCTGGTTATTTTGAGAATTATTTTTATCTATTTGAAATCGACATACCTTTTCAGTTTATCGATCCATGATTTCCTTGAGTTTCGGAATAATTTTTTGACTCTTCGTAACTCAGTTTTCTTTTAGGTTATAACGATCCAGCTCACGGTATTTTGTAAAGCGATGCGTAACAAAGTTCCGGTGCGGTGCCTTGTTATACATTACCTGAGATATCCATTAATCCTGAGTATGTAACACCTGACAGTAAAGCCATCTCACGATGCCACGTCGCCAAATCATGGTTATTAAACTTGCTTAAATCATTATGACCACACGCCCGCGCCATTACTTGCATCAGTTCTACAGAAGCGCTAAAAAAATTGTGTAATTGAGCAGATGATTTTTCAATATTTAACTTTTGTCGTAAGTCTTCGTTTTGTGTAGCAATACCTGCTGGGCAATTATTTGTATTGCATATTCTTGCTGCAACACAGCCAATTGATTGTATAGCACTATTTGATATTGCAATGCCGTCCGCTCCTAGTGCCATAGCCTTAACAAAATCTATGGGGACACGTAAGCCACCCGTTATGATAAGCGTCACGCGACCGCTAGCACCTTGCTTATCAAGATATCGACGGGCTCGTGCAAGTGCTGGTATCGTTGGCACACTGATATGGTTTCTGAACATCTCAGGTGCTGCTCCTGTACCGCCACCACGTCCATCCAAAATTATGTAATCGGCACTTGCGTCCAATGCGAACTGAATATCTTTTTCTATATGGTTTGCACTGAGCTTAAAGCCAACAGGAATACCGCCAGTAATTTCTCTAACGCGGTTAGCAAATTGTTTAAAATCTTTTGATGAGGAAAGATTCTTAAATGTAGGTGGTGATATAGCGGGTTCACCTTCAGGTATACCTCTTATCTGAGATATTTTGCCTATGTTTTTGTTACCAGGGAGGTGACCTCCTGTGCCAGTTTTTGCACCTTGTCCACCTTTAAAATGGAAGGCCTGCACTTTGTTCAGTAGCTCTTCTTTATAGCCAAAGCCTGCACTGGCATATTCATAAAAATAACGAGAATTTGCTTGTTGCTCTTCAGGTAGCATTCCGCCTTCACCTGAACAGATACCTGTGCCTGCGAGATCAGCACCTTTGGCTAAAGCTATTTTTGCTTCTTCGGACAATGCACCGAAGCTCATATCAGAAACAAATAAAGGAATTTTTAATACCAATGGCTTTTTAGCTTCTGGACCGACAATCAGCTCAGTAGCAACGACTGCGTCTTCTAACAAAGGTTTGGTGGCCAATTGTGCGACCATTATTTGCAAATCATCCCAATGAGGTAATTTGTGCCGTGGAACACCCATAGCTGCCATTTGACCATGATGACCTAGCTTTGATAATCCTTCTCTGGCGAGCTGGTGAATAAATTCTACTGTAGGTTCTTCGATTGTTGCTTTGGCTATCGGTAGCTCAGAAGCTTTTAATATTACCCCTGGCCCTTCTTTACCCACTTCATCGGCTTTAAATTGTTTATGTGTGCCGTCACAAAAAGGTGCATTGCCAGTATGTTTACAAGCACACAAATATGCTTCGCCGTCGTTGTCAGAAATAACTTCTCTGGGAGTAAAAGATGTACCCACATGCGAACCATCACAAAATGGCTGACTTTTTGATCTACCACAAGTGCAGAAATAATATTCCTGACCTTTAGAAAGATTTACCTTAACTGGTTTGTTGTCTGCAATTATTGGATTGCTCATATTTTCCTCTGTAAGATATATAACGCCTCAAATAACTGATTGTTGGGCTTAAAATAGTCTCATGATTTACTGAGACTATTTTAAGTTGAAGGCAAAGTAGTTAAGTAGATTTCATTTTGAGAAACCTGTCCTTGCGAGACCAAGTGTCAGTCATGCAAGGGTGTCTTATCCCATGTGATTGTTATGCATTGTCTTTAAATCTCAACTCACCATTTTCGGAAAATGTAAACATTGGCCCCCAAGCCACTTCCCAGTAATAACCGTCAAGATCGGCGAAGTATCCACTAAAACCACCCCAAAATGTTTCTTGCGGTTCCTTTACGACATTAGCGCCGGCAGACTTTGCACGTTCAATAATAGCAACAACATCGTCTTTACTACCTGCATTATGGGCAAGCGTGATGCCACTAAAGCCATCACGATGCGTTGGAACTTCTGGTGAAATATCATTCGCCAGCTTTTCAAGTGGATAAAGGGAAACCCAAGTTCCCGGGAGTTCAAAGAAGACTACTCCATCATAGGACGTGTTTGGAAATGAATCGAATACAGCTTCATAGAATTTCATTGCTTTATTCAAATTTCCTACACCAAGTGTCAACTGAGTAAGCCTTGTTATTTTCATGATTTCTCCATTGCAGAGTGAAATGCCTGACGCCTTACATCTGCGTCAATCTGAAAGCGTAGCGAGTGGTTTGTCCGATAGTATGTATTTGTTAGACAAGCTTGTAACGAACATTACAATCTGCCGTTTAAGGAACCAAATTTCAAGTTGGCTTGTCCATTTAGCTTTGGCACATCTTTCTTACTGACGTCCATTTTTTCAGATACTATTTTGGCCTGAACGTGATCTTGACCATCAGCCTGTAGCCCCTCTTGATTCTCCCCCTCGACAGGGTCATACACAAGCACTGTAAAAAGTGAAAAGTGATCTGAGCCAATCGATGGCAAACGCTGTATATTTTTTACGTTAAAGTGCGAGCTGTGAAATAGATGATCTAACGGCCAGCGTAAAAAGGGGTAATCTACGTGGAAGGTATTAAACATGCCACGTCCTACGCGAGGGTCAAGTAAGCCGCTAATTTTACGAAAAAGTCGAGTTGTAGCGGACCAGGCGACATCATTGAGATCACCTGTTACGATGACTGGTTGCTCAGTCTCTGCGACACTTCTAGCAATGGTAATTAACTCAGCATCCCGTTCCGTCGACTCAGTATTTTCAGTCGGACTGGGTGGTGCAGGATGGACGAAATGCATGTGCACTTTATTTCCTGTACGTAGCTCCAAAGATAAATGTATTGATGGAATATCCTTTTCAACCAAGTAAGAAATTTTTTCTTCGCTAAATGGCAATCTGGAATAGACGTGCATGCCATATAAATTATCGAGGGGACATTTGACACTATATGGCATGTCAGCCTCCAGCACCCTGAACCTGCTCTCCCACCATTTATCCGATTCCAGGGTTACTAGAATATCGGGCCGATATTCTGTAACAATATCAATTAGCGCATCACTATTACGATTTGTTTTTAACACGTTGGATGTAATGATACTAAGCTGTCTATTGGGGTCAATAGCATTGGAGGTTATAACCTCTTTAGGCCAGATGAGGGTATAAGGTAATACCCACCATAACTGCCAAAAAAAGCATAGGGTTGTTGCAGAAATTAGCAACCAAGTGACCATCATTTGCAGGTCGAGAAAAATAAACTGAAAAATAAGCAAGACCGCTGCAAGGAAGGCAATCTGCAGACGCGGAAAATCCATCCCTCTGACAACCCAATGCGTATATTTGAATAGAGGTAGTACGGTGGCAATTACAATCAACAACGTAGCTATAGCAGATATCATTAACATATTACTTCCAGTTGCTTATGATGCTGAACGTTTGAGTTAAGTGGTCGCAGCGAAGCGGAGGTCACAACTTTAGCGATTTGTTAAACGGGTTAGATTGTGGCTCGTTTCGCGATCACAAGTTAATCTTAGAGGTGCCCCTACTCGTTAGCCCAGCTCATCTTGCAAAAGTTGCCGACATTTTGTTTGGAGTGACGGAATTAAGTCTTGTTCAAACCAGCGATTTTTACTAAGCCATATATTATTTCTAGGGCTGGGATGCGGAAGTGGAACCTTGCTTGGCCAATAAGTTTGCCATGATTTTACAAGGGCCGTTAGAGAAGAGCTGCTGTTACCAAAATGGTATGTCTGTGCATATTTACCAAGTACTAAAATCATTTTTATGTTGGAAAGTTGCGCTAATAGTTGTTTGCGCCAGGCTGGTTCGCATTCTGGACGTGGAGGCAAATCTCCATTTTTCCCTTTACCAGGATAGCAAAAGCCCATTGGTAGTATTGCGATTTGATTAGAGTCATAGAATGTGCTTTTAGAAACACCCATCCAGTCACGCAAACGATCACCACTAGCATCGTCAAACGGTACACCAGATTCATGAACTTTTCTGCCTGGAGCTTGCCCTGCAATTAAAATTTTGGCATTCGGGTTAATTTGTAAAATAGGACGAGGACCATGGGCTAAATGCTTTTCGCAAATTGTACATTCTCTAACATTGCTCAATAAGGTTTCAATTTTAAGCATGGCAACAGTACTGTGTTAAGGGCTAATGACGTTGCAGAAAAATCCCGTTCTGAACCCTGTTTCAGCTTTGCGTGGGATTTTTTCAAACCAAACGGTTGTTTTTATCTTCGGCTGTCTGATTACCGGAATTCGCCAGCTTCTCGATATTATGCGTCATGCAATACAACTTCCACTGCTCATTCACCTTGTCTTTTCTGCACAGCGTCCAGTACAGTTAGTTTGTGTGCGCACTTGGTTGTTTGTTATACGGCTCTATCACGAATAATTGACTCTATGTATTCTTTCAAAGCGACCGCATTATTCAGCTGTTCTTCTTTTGAGCTGTAGAGAAACGTAACGGTGCCCGCCTGTATTTTCCTCAATATCTCTTCAACTGGGCCAGGGTTACTCTCCAATTCAGCAGCATACCGGCTTTTGAATTCGGTCCATTTTTTTGGGTCGTGTCCATACCAACGCCGCAACTCTGTAGAAGGAGCAATCTCCTTTATCCAGACATTCACTTTCGCTTTTTCCTTAGATAGTCCACGGGCCCACAATCGGTCAACAAGAACACGCCGTCCATCCGATTCTTCAGGTTCTTCGTACACTCTTTTAACGCGGATTTCGATTCGTTTATTGTTCATTGACCAGCCCTATAACGACGCTGTAGGAAACTCCCATTTTGAACACCTGATTCAGCTTTGGGTAGGAATTTTTCAAACCAAACCGTCATCTTCATTCGTCAATTCGGTATTCTTGCGAACGAAATGTTAAGCAGACCTTATATAACTCTTGGTTGCAGATAAGTAGGCATTTGCCATATCAGGAGTGAGGAACTCAATCATTACGCTATTCTCTATCCAGAACTCAATCACATTGAATCCGCCTCGCGGCAACTCCAAAGCTTTCCAGCCCTGTGTTGTCGCAACCTCGAAAATCGCTTCTCTTGAACGATTGATGGAGATAGCAGCATGTGTCGCGCAGAATTTGGAATACGAAGGGTTGTGATGAAAATTCGCATGATTTTCACCTGCATCAGGGTACATCTCCGTACCAGCAGGATATAACTCTATGGCCGAACCGTATTCATCTCCAAACCAAACGATGTATGAGTTCGGGTAGGGACCAAACCGGGTAATAGTTCCACCGAAAAGTGCAGCTAGTACCTCAGAAACTTTTTTGGTGTCTTGAACGGGAATCGAATAGTGATGAATCATATGAGTTGATCTCTATTAAAGGCCAAACGCCAAGTTTTGGGGTGGCTGGAGCGGAGCGTAAGTTGCCCCAGTCTTGTTAGGCATGGGCCAGTTTAAGGCCGACAATACCGGCGCAAATCAAGCCGAGGCTTACCATTTTGAGCATTTCAGTTGATTCGTTGAACAACACAATTCCTAGTGTTGCCGTGCCGACAGCGCCAATGCCTACCCACACAGCGTAGGCTGTACCGACAGGCAAGCTTCTCATTGCCAAGCCCAGTAAAAGGAAGCTCGCAACTAGCGACAGCACAGTACCTACCGTGGGCCAAAGTTTTGTAAAGCCCTCGGTATATTTTAGCCCAATGGCCCAGCCTATCTCAAGCAGCCCAGCCACGAAAAGAATGATCCAGTTCATAAAACACCCCTCAATAACAGGGGCCGTCCCCTTTTGCTTTTGGAGAAGTGAGGTCGTCCTCACTTCAAATGCCTAACCGCCTCAATAACAGGCTGCTAGAACGGAGCGAAGTGCAGTGTAAGCCTTCCGGCGCCGTAGGCGCGAAGTTGATTGATTTGTTATGTATTTTATTGGCGATTAAACATCATGCTATTTATTTGATACGACTTCCCGTCATCAATGACGATCACCGTTGCGTAGCCCTTCTCTGCTTTCTCATATTTCACAGAAAAGTTCAGAGAAAAAAACTTGTAAAGCCCTTGTTTGCCCATAAACTGATGTTGAACATAGAAACCAGATTTCATTTTTCCCAAGCTATCAAATACTGGCTTCATTTGAAGAGCCGCAGTCTCTTCAGTTACCTGTGCCTTCCCTAAAGCCCCCATCATCTGGTAAAGCGCACTAATATTTTCTTCGTTATATGTGGATTTTACTTTTGTGAAGATGAGTTCAATTTCACTTGAGTTCAGGTAATTTGGTAGTGGTATAGAATATATATCGGAATTTAATGTGGGAACTGTTGAGGTGCTCTCAAGCTGTTTTAGCCTGTCCTTACTAATGGTTTCGAGACTCATTATTTTGAGTGCACCTTCGTAAGTGGCTAGACCAGAAAGAAATCCCGTTAATAAAATGGCTAGCATCCATATCGCAATGTTATTTTCAATTTTTTCTTTTAGACTAGACATGATTTTTTCCTAATAGCCTGCACAGATAGTAAGTTTCTGAGTTCTTTCCTGTCCGAAGCCATGTGCTGGCGCTGAACTGCTACACATCATTAACCATTGATATGCATTTAGTAAACTACAATAGCCGCTTGCCAAAAAGCGGCAATATTCTGAAATGGTATCGGTTGAGAGAAATTATGACATCTAAGGTCTACGCTGGGCTTTAGGTGTCTCTTTTAACCTATCAGGTTCCGTTTTGATTCGACTTTGCATTTTGTCGACAAAATTTTGATTACCCAGAAAAATCTGGTTATGGAGTTTATCCCAAATGAGTGGCAAGCCAATACCGATTTGGGGACTAAGGCTTCTTTTGCGGTGTGCCTGACCCTGCCGGTGGCGTCGGCGGCTGCTGCGTTGTGCCGGACTCTGTAGGCGACGGCGGCGGCCTGAGTTGCGCGGCCACATCGTCCAGGAACAAGGCCATCGCTGTGACCAGTGCGTTCGCCCCTGAGCCTTGCGGCCAGGGCGTCCTCGATGTCTCATCAGCGAGCAGATCCCAGAGGTAAGCCCCCGCCAATGTTGCATTGGACACCGTGCGGGGATAGGCCGCTACCTGCTGATCCACGGCGAATCGTTCTTCCAGCAATCTGACAATCACATTGCCGACCGCCTGATTCGCGTCCGTAGCGGATATGGTGGGACGAGTCGCGCCGGACGGCGTAAACACCCGGTTCACCTCAGCCAACAGCGACGCAATGAGGGCGCTTCGCCGCGAACTGCTTGCCGCGGCTGTCACATACCGATTAAAACTCGTTTGCGCACCTGTCAAACCCGCCGACAGACCCTGAATGCCCGTGTTGGAAAGAAGACCATCGATCGCCAGCAGCATATGCGTCCCCTCATGCACCAGGGCCTCGCCCAGGGTGTCGGCGGCATTTGCACCCGTCGGTGCTTTGGTGACGATCTTTAGCAGACGCGTGATCGTCTGGCCGATGGTAGTCACACTACCGGTAAAGGTAGTTTGGGTCGCTGGAGCATTATCAAAGGTGGCGAAGGCGCCGCTCGGCAATTGCGTTGTCGTGGACGATATTTCAAGGTCGAATATAATCCTCACCGCCGGCGCCTGCGTTGCTGCCCCGGTGGAACCCTGAGGCGCCGGAATTGAAACCTGTGCGGTGCTGGAAGCCGAATGAACCCCCGCGATCCGCTGGCCCACCTGCCCACGCCTTAGGATTGCCAGCAACCTTGCATTAACGCCCGCTTTGGACGCGATGGAGGTTATGGCCTGGTTGTAGAGTTGCTGGGTCAGTTGGGGTTGCGTTGTAGCCTGCGGCTGCTGGCGCTGGATAACCCGCCCAATGGAGCTGGTCGCCCCTCCGCCCGCCTGCTGCACTACATGGGTCAGCTCATGGGCGAGCAGCTGTCGGCCTTCGTTGCTTGCAGGCTGGTACTGCCCATTCGCGAACACGATATTACGCCCAACGGTGTAGGCTCGCGCCTGCACCGCGTCCGCCGCACGTGTCGCCATGGCGTCGGTATGCACACGTACCCGGCTAAAATCCTGTCCGAAGCGCGGCTCCATGAACGCACGCGTCGCTGTATCAAGAGGCTGCCCCGGCGAGCTCGACACCCGATCCACAATTGGCGGCGCGGTCTGCCCCTGCACATCATCGGTTGCTTTGCGCTGAATACGTTGTGTTACCTCAACCTGCCGTTGACCTTGAAGGGCTTCCGGCGTAGCCATGCGCATGATCTGCCCGGCGACTGCGTCCGCTTCCTGCTCATAGATGTCGCCTGCAGCATTGACGGTGGCTTTCAACTGAATCGTTCCCGCTGCAGGAACATGCACCGCAATTCGACCGAAATCGTAAGCGAAGTGAGATGCTGTCGTGCCGGTCGAATCCATTTCGAGTTTTTCAGCGCGGGTCTGTAGCATCCTTTGCACTGCTGGATTACTAATTGTCCTCTGCAAGTGCAGAATCGAGTTCACTTCACGGCTTTGCCCAAAGTGTCCTCGACTGGCTATCGTAGGTTTGGCCGACTTGGTCTCCTGAGTTGCCTTTGGTTTCTCTGCGAAAGTACGCATGGCTAATCCTCTTTCGTTCGATGGTCAAATGTCTAACGCCTCAAACACCGGAGTAAAAACCGTAGCGACGAAGGAGCGAAGGTTTTGACTTCATGTGCTTTGACTTGTTATGTGGCTGTCTAAAACTTCTCATTGTCTTGGATATTCAGATTGTTGATCTTTGTTTTACCAAGCAACTTGAGCAATAGATTACGGCAAAAGCGGAGCAATGGATAAAGCCAGGATGAAATGGTTTCTGACTTGAACATCCAATAGTTAAGTCGATTAAACACGCCTGATCGACTACTTATCAATGCAAGTGCGTGTATTGCGTCCGAACCGTAGTAAAGCTGGTCCCCCATCTTCAATACCATGCCTTGGTCTATATCTAATCCTTTTGCTGTTATTTCATCAAGAACATCACTTTTTTCTCTCGCATCTATAATTCTCAGATCACCAACACTCTCTCGGATTCGGACTATCTGGCAATACGCATTACAAGCGGGGCACTCCTTGTCATAAATCAGCAATATCTCAGGTCGGTTCATTCAGTGCTACCTACACATAACGCAACAATAACCGGCGCGTTTTAGCGCGCCCGGCGCCTGAAAGGCAGGTAGATGATTGGCTTTGTTATGTGATTTTTTAAATTTTGCCATAATTTGCATTAATTGCGATCTCATATCGTTTTGAAGAAATACCATAAACACTATTCCAGAAAAATCTGGCATTACTTGACCTGAAAAACCATAAGGTTCACTAGCAGCCTGTCGGACTTAAAGGAAATCGGCTGCAAATTTAGCTGAACGGTGCCTATTTCGCCGATTTATTTGGCAATATAGAAACTATTTCATTGCAAAATCATCAAGTTGGGTAAGCAGGTATTTAGCCGCAAGGTGAAAGCTCGCAAAATCACCCTTCGCCCAGCTAAATTTTCGCTACGATTCTTTAGGCCGACAGGCTGCAAGCATGACGGAGGCAGTCGAAACTATCAATGTAGCTGCTCCCGCTACGACGGGCACGGTAAGTTAGGGCTTCACGCTCACAAGTGTGCGCCAGATGGTCTGAATACCGAGGTACAGAAGCCAGACCATTTCCCCGTGAGGGTTAGCGCGAGTATTTGAGAGAGCAGAGTGCGTAAGCGGATCAGCATATTAGGGCTTACGATTGAGCTCACCGGTATGAAATACGCGCAGCGTTTAGACCGTCCGTTGCAGCGATTTGCTATGTTGCTGCCTGATGAATAACTTCCCATTTTTCTATTCCCCCATTTACTTTGATAAATAAAGGATGGGTTTCTATTTTTTTTATAGATTTCAGTTCTTCATGCCGACTTGGGTCACGAACCTTTAATTTGCTCAACAAATGCTTGAATTCGTATTCGAGCTGACCTTCAGCAACTTCTAATCGGCTGCACTCACTACTTATTGGTATCTTACCCCTGTCAAACTTATAATTTCTTTTATCGGCTTCATCTGCTACACACCGCAGATAACTAGCAATAGCCGCTTCAGAATTATCAGCATTTTTGAACCTGATTAGTTGTGGATGATTTTTATACCCCTTTGTCTTGCCGAGTAACACATTCTGCGCCAAGAGCGCCTCTCTCCACAAAGCAACTAAACCTTTTGAATCTAAATAACCTGGATGTATTGACCAAAGTCTCATTCCTCACCTTCGGCAACATAACAGTGATATATACATAATCTCTTTATGATAATTTATATCGCACTCAATTTTATATATCTATTACCAACTATGATTTCGCGCATGTACTGAACAAACCTGGGGTAAAGATAAATATCCCACTTGATGCCTTGTAAATTTTGTCTGAAAGAAAATCCCAATAGTTATCAATTTTTTGATAACGACTATATTGACCTTGCCGAGAAGCTTGCATTTTTAGCGTGGATGGACTGAATGAAACGAAGCCTGACATTTCACTGCTCACCATCTACACCATCACTTTTTTACCGACTCCAATTCGATATTGACATTCCCCGTTCAATGGTGCCATGCAATGTTGAATGTGGTCACTTTAAGGACCATCTGGTATGCTGGTAATGATTAATTCGGATCGTTGGCTATTGTCAAAACAACTAAATGGCAACCAATGATAACTAATGACAACCAATTACTACTAATGACAACCCATGACAATCTGTAAATTTCGGTCACTACTCCTGCTGCTGTGCCTGGTACCCTTAACGGCTTTCGCGAATTATGAAGAACGAGAGGATGTGCAGCAGTTTATTGCGCAAATGGTCACAAAACATGGCTTCGACCGTCAGAAGCTGCATGACATGTTCTCGCGGGCCGAGAAAAAAGACTGGGTGCTCAAAGCCATCGCGCGGCCGGCAGAGAAAACCAAGACCTGGGCCCAATACCGTTCAATTTTCATTACCGACAAGCGCATCGACGAGGGCAGAGAATTCCTGCGCCAGCACCGGGAGACGCTGGCACGCGCTGAACAGACGTATAGTGTGCCGGCAGAGATTATTACTGCGATCATCGGCGTCGAAACTTTTTACGGTCAGCGCAGTGGCAGCACACGGGTTCTGGATTCACTGACGACGCTTGGATTTGATTACCCGCCCCGCAGCCGTTTTTTCCTCTCTGAGCTGGAGCAGTTTTTACTGCTTGCGCGAGATGAAAATATCGATGCCGGTGAGATTCAGGGTTCCTATGCAGGTGCGATGGGTATGCCACAGTTTATATCCAGCAGTTATCGGCACTACGCCGTTGATTTCGATGGCGATGGCAAACGCGATTTGTGGAACAATCCGGCCGATGTAATCGGCAGTGTCGCGAACTATTTCAGCACCCACGGCTGGCGCAAGGGTGAGCCGGTCACTAGTCGCGCAACCGTCGCTACCCCTGACAGCATCGATAAGATAAATAACCTCAAGCCACATACCAGCATCGGTGAGTTAAAGCTCAAAGGCGTAACGCCGTTGCAGTCACTTGACGACGATGAAATGGCGTCTGTGTTTCGGTTCGATGGAGAGAGTGGCGACGAGTACTGGCTTGGACTTAAAAATTTCTATGTGATTACTCGGTACAATCACAGCTCAATGTATGCAATGGCCGTGTACCAACTGAGCCGCGAAATTCTGCAGAAACAGGCTGATAAATGAACTGCGTCGTCGTGCTGGAATTGCTGAGTCACGGGTGCTGGCGTCCTGCGCGGCTAGGAACAGGCAGCTGCAGAATGACTCGAAACATTGGGAGGGCATAGCCGATTCGATGTCGCATGAAATTACACCCATCAAGTACGTCAACCTAGCCCCGCCCTGCACGAAGTCAGGGGCAAACGTTGTTACTTGCTAGCAGTCTGTCTGACTTAAAGGATATCGGCTACAAATTTAGCTGAGCAGTGTGTTTAGCCGCTTTTTTGGGCAATAAAACAACAACTATTACGTTGCAAAACCGTCAAGTGGGGCAAGCAGGCATTTCGCCGTAAGGTGAAAGCTCGCAAAACCACCCCTCGCTCAGCTAAATTTTCGCTGAGATTCTTTAAATCCAACAGGCTGCGAGAAAAATAAAGTATGGCCGCGTGCATAAGCGTCTGTCATTGTCGACCTGCGTTGAAGTTACCAATTTTAATAACGAACGCACTGCAATTGCGACGCAGGATAGCTTAGGCAATGTCAAAATATGTTAAGAATCAATCGACATTGGTTAGAAAAAGAGGGGAATAAACATTAAACCATTATTTGAAGATGTTCACATTAAACTTGCAGAGGCCGGTTTTTATAAGGGACTGTGCCACTTTATAACCATAGGCAGTAAAGTGCTTATTGCGTGCCTTGTGCTATGGGCGGCAATTGTTCCGGTTCAAGCATTGATCATTTTAGATGACCTTAATATCGCATTGCTAAACACATTTAATGTTTATTATGTTTATGTGGTTTCATTTTTTCTTATGTTTTGTATCGGGTTGGCGGTTATTCCGTCTACTGGCAAGGTGATTTTGGGTAAGCCAGGCGAAAAGCCAGAATTTTCTAATTTCTCCTGGTTTTCTATGATGTTTAGTGCGGGTATGGGTATCGGTTTAATGGTTTTCTCTACGGCAGAGCCGCTTTGGCATTTCGGCGGGAATCCGGAAATAATCAAAGGAAATGTTGAGCCATACTCAAGAGATGCAATCCAGTCAACATTTCGCTATGCGTTTCTACATTATGGGCTACATCCTTGGGGTATTTATGTGGCAGCAGGACTAAGCATGGCGTATTTTTCCCACGTGCGTAATTTTCCGTTGACCGTACGATCATGTCTTGTGCCAGTGTTGGGTCGTTATGTGAATGGCTATATTGGGCACGCACTTGATATCATAGCAATTATAGCGACATTGCTCGGTGTGGCCGTGACGATTGGTTACGGTGTCGATCAACTGGTTACCGGTATTAATAATTTAACCGCATTTAATTGGTTGATGTCCTCTGGTGAGGATCCCGTTCCTAATAAAACTGCGCTCATTTTGGTATTGATCTTCGTGATGTGTCTGTCAACCATTTCAGCGTCAACTGGGGTCCAGCGTGGGGTTAAATATTTTAGTAATCTTAATCTGGGGTTGTCGTTAATTCTGCTGTTCGTTTTTCTGTTCTCTGGGCCATTAATATTTTCTGTTAACTTATATGGCAGTGCGCTGATTGATTATTTAGTTACATTGCCCATTATTTCCTTTGAGATATTTGAATTAAATACAACATTAGGTGATTGGCAAGAACAAGGCACCATTTTGTACTGGGCTTGGTGGATTGCATTTGCGCCATTTGTTGGACTGTTTCTAGCGCGCATTTCTAGAGGCCGGTCGATTCGAGAGTTTATATTAGGTGCTCTGCTTGCACCTGCTGCCGTGTGTTTTGTTTGGATCGTTTTATTGGGAGGGGCTGCGGTAAATCTAGAGCTGTCTGGTATCGCGGATGGTCGTATCATCAACGCGGCATCGTCCGCACAGCTATTCGAAACATTGAATGTTTTGCTTTCTAGTGGAGTGGCAAAAATAGTTTCTGCAATGTCTGTGGTGCTTATTCTTACTTTTTTGATTACCTCGGCAGATTCTGGTGTTTTAGTTTTAAATACGATTATGGCAGGTGGCACTCAACATTCGGCCATTAAACATCGAGTTGTTTGGGGGGTTATTCTCACGGTGGTTATCGGAACGTTATTGATTGTAGGTGATGGCAGCTTGGAGGCGCTGCAGAAGGCAATGATCATTGGTGCATTACCATTCTCCATGGTAATGGTGCTGATGTGTATCTCTGTGGTTAAAGCAATTTTTATGGATAGAAAGCGCATGTAGTTGGCTGCCGGAAATACACTAACAGTCTTGCAATAGGAAGAGTAGGGCATTAACCGCACAAATTGATGTCATCCGAAACTAGCAGCCAGCCCTCGTCATGCACCTGAACCCTAGTCAGCACATTTGCGGGAGATTAACCCACCAATTTATATAAAACTACTATATAAATACAAAATGTTAATAATTACCTTCTGATGAAACTTAAGGCTGTTTTGTGCGGTTTCAGGTTATAGAGTGCAGCATTTAGTTCAGCAACGATGCAGGTAGTGTAATGTCATTGGGAATTGACACGTATATATTCGAATTTTGATTAAGTTAAGTTTTGTTACGAAGGCTCTGGCTTGCTTACCTGGAACAATTGATTGACTACGTACGGATACATAGCTTGGCGAAAGAAAATTTAAAGATTGTGTTCTTTTTTGTAAGCATGATTAATGAGTAAGATTCATCTTTGAGAAGCAGTTTTTCTTTTTTAAGTATTTCAAGTTCAATATCAGTCAGATTAGTTGCACCGATTTCAGCTTTGGTGATTTGACTATCAAGCGCATTGTGTTTGTCGAAAATCTTCAAAAAATGGGCATTAGCCGCATTGTTTTGTTCATTTGGGTAATGACGTCACGGTATTCGTGTAGCATTAAAATTCCTTATATAGTGTTCTGAGTGAGTAATTTTAACATGGATTGTTCGAGTTAATTCTGAACAAAAAGAAGTAAATACGTGTCATCAACCCCTATGAAAGCGGGACGTGGTAAAACCTTTTTGTTTTAGCGTTTGATCCTGGCCAGGAACACAGTTACTTCTTCTCGGTCATGGTATAACTGCTTCGCTTGCAAGCGATACTTGAAGCCTTTTTTATCCAGTACCTCGCGGATGCTGGTGAGCGCATCGTTCAAGGCTTCCACGCGTTTTTTCATCGGCAGTTTGAGGTTGAAGAAGGCGCGACTGGTTGAGCCGGTGGCGACCCAGTCAGCGACCAGTGCGGCAACTCGTCTCGGTTGTTCTATCATGTCGCATACCAGCCAGTCTACCGCGTGTTTGGGACGATAGCGGAAGCCATCCTGGCGCAGGTGTTTAACCGAGGGGTGATCGGCCACCACGCCTTTGAGTGGGCCGTTATCGACAGCCTCCACCTGCATACCCAGACTGACAAGGTGCCAAGTCCAGCCACCGGGAGCCGCACCCAGATCTACCGCACGCATACCCGGTCTGATCCATTGTGTTTTTTCGTCTTCGGATAAAAATACTTCGAAAGCTTCGGCCAGCTTGAGTACAGAACGACTGGGCGCTTCATAAGGCATCTTCATGCGCAGGATGCCCATAGCTGAGGCTGCGCTGTTGCGTGGATCACTTGCACCGATCAGTGCACGATTCTTGTCCGGGAAAAAGATATGCAGGCGGGGCAGGCGGGGGTCTTCAGCCATGCGCCCTCTGGCGCGCAGCTTTTCTTCCAGCAGGGGTTGAAAGCGCTTGATAAAACCGGACAGGGTTTTGCCATCGTTCGTGTCAGGTGTTTCCAGCCACAAGGCGCTGAATTGCGCGGGTGTATCGGGTATGGCGGCAAGCAGGGGGGTGAGGCGGTCGCGATCGGGTAGCTCGTTTATTGCGGCTAGTAGGGAGATCAACTGGCGAGTAAAGGTGAGTTGGTCATAATGCAGGCGCGGTTTATTCTGAAGGATTAGAAAACCGCTGTTGGCACTTGCTTCGAGTGGCAATGCCTGTGTTTCCTGGAGGCAGTCTCGTTCAAAGCCGGGGCGACAATACAGCAGCCATTGTTGTGATTTTGTTGAATTTTGTGTGCTCATGGCGCGCATGTTAGCAGCCTGCAGGTGAGGGTCAATCTTTAAATATGTTTTAGGACTATTGTTCGTTCTGTTTGACAAGCCCTTCTAAATCAAATGGATATTTAGTTGGCTCATGAGTACGATGGAATCGAACCTGCTGAACTGGCAGAAACGGCTTGGTAATTGTTCTGCGGTACATATTAAAATATTGAATTTTAAACGCTTATTTCTGGCGGCTTGATAAGGGTTTTGATTCGGAATTATTACAATAATTTTTATTAACGCTGCTTTATATTAAAAATTAAAATATAATCAATTGGTTATTTTTATAAAAGGCTGTCTGTTGGAAAATTTATTAAATCCTCGCCAACAGTTTTGTTATTTCAGGCTTGATTATGACTATAGTCAGAGGCTGGATAATTGAATTCTGATTTTTTGATTATTGGAGGTGGGGTGGCCGGGTTGTCGACTGCGCAACGTTTGCTGCAGCAGGGGGCGGCAGTAACCGTGTTGGAGCGCGGGGAAGTTGGCCAGGAAGCTTCTTGGGCAGGCGGCGGCATTTTGTCGCCGCTGTGCCCGTGGAATTATCCCGACGAAGTTACGCGCTTGACCGCTCGTGGCGCAGAGCAGTTTTCGGCATGGGCAAAGGAATTGCATGCGGCCACCGGCATAAATCCGGAATATGAGACAAGCGGAATGCTGGTTTTGCCACCATTTGATGCACAGGCAGCAGGGCAATGGTGTGAGGCGCATAGTGCTTATTCAGTGCGTCAAGTTCGTGCAACAGATTACAATTTACTCGTGCAAGGAGATGCGCTCTATTTGCCGGATGTCGCTCAAGTGCGCAATCCCAGGTTGTTACGTGCTTTGCATCAGCATGTAAAATCGCTTGGAGGACGCATCATAGAGCAATGTGCAGTAAGCGATATTGTTGTCGAAAATGGGCGAGTAATAACACTTACCACGTCCTTCGGCAAATTTAATGCGCAGGGATATATCGTTACCGCCGGCGCGTGGAGCAAAGAAGTATTGGGACGAAATGCGCTACGATTAAACATTAAGCCGATGCGCGGGCAAATGCTGTTATTCAAGTTCGATGTGTCGCCACTCCGTCATATTGTGTTGCAAGACGATTTGTATTTGATCCCGCGTCGCGATGGCCACCTGCTGGTCGGCAGCACTATGGAGGACGTAGGGTTTGACCAGCGCACCACAAATGTCGCGCGCAATATGTTGTGGCAACGTGCCAAAAAATTGTTGCCATCTCTGCGCGATATGTCGTTGGTGCAACATTGGGCCGGACTACGTCCCGCCTCGCCGAATAATATTCCCACCATCGGACGGCATCCGAAGCTGGACAATCTTTACCTTAATAGCGGACATTTTCGTTATGGCGTAACGATGGCTCCGGCCAGCGCCGAAATTCTGTTAAATGAGATTACAGGTGCGCAGCAACCATTCGATGTAACGCCTTATTGGGCGGGGTGGGACACTTGAAAATGGTTTTTATTCCAGCTTATCTCACATGGCGTTCAACATAATTACTAAAGGTGAAAAGTATACCGATCAAGGGCAGGATTACTATGAAGATCGCTATCGCGGAAGCGTGTTGCGGCAACTGGCTTAGTGTGCTGAAAAATGGAGATTAAACTCGTCGTCAATGATCAGTCTGCTTAAATTAATTTTTTAATCAGTTGCTTGGGATGTGTTGCTTAAGAGCAACAAGGCTTTGGGTGTCGCTGCACGAGAAGTAGGCAACACTCATCGTCCGGTTAACTTGGTTGCTGGTGTTCGTGTTATTACTGGGATCTACCATACACAACGTCAATACTTACGATAGCCGACTCAAGGAATGGATGCACCGTTTTCGCAGTGTAGCCGCTCATTGTCTTGCTAACTATCTCGATTGGCGAAGACTTATGGAGCATACACATGAAACCCTATCACCCAGCGCAGTTTTGCTCGTCGCTTTGGGAATGAATTTAGTTCAACAATTCACAGTGGTATGGTCTTCTTTACATGAAGGGTTAAGGACTTATTGCCAATTGAAATTATTACCAAGCCCAAACAGGGATATTTTTGTCGTTTGACTTAAGGATCAAAAGTAATCAAGTGCATTAGCTGCAGATAGTTTAATTGATCTTAAACCACGTAATATAATTCGTGCCGATCCTTTAAATAAATTATTTAGTCAATATTTATTAATGCATGAACACGCGAGCTATCATGGTGCTATGGTTTGGGTGATTATTATGGAGCATAGGTATAAGCAGCGGTAATTGATAAATTTTTTAGTGTGAAATACATCAGTTTATACAAAAATTCTGGGTAAATTAATATGAGTTCTATGTATGATGAATGTCATAAGTATTTTGAGATAGTCATAGCCAATACGCCGGAATTATTACGTGAAGTTTTTCATGTGCGTTATCAGGCGTTGAGTGTTGCAAAGCGTTTTCCTGGATTTGATATGTCGCAGTATTCTGATCAACTTGAAAAAGATGAGTATGATAATCATTCTTCTCATGCTCTATTGAGATTTCGAGAAACGGGGGATTTTATTGGGACAGTACGCTTGATACGATGTGACCCGATGCACTCTGGAAAACCATTTCCTGCCGAACTAAGTATGCTGATAGACCGCGCGCTCTGTAACATAGAGGAATTGTCGCGCCAACATACAGTTGAGATATCTCGTTTCAGTATCCTTAATAGCTTTAATCGTCGCAAGAAAGAACGCCGCAACCTTGAAACAAGAAATGATAATGGGAATACTTCCGAAACAGATCGGAGATGCCTCCCTGATTTAGCTTTATTACTTGTGGCTGCTGCCGTACGTATGAGTAATCAAGGTAATGTCAAGAATTGGTTGTCAGTTATGGAACCTGCACTTAACAGACTATTAGGGTATTATGGTTCAGGCCTTACTCCCATTGGGCCAGTGGTTAATTACTATGGTTTACGCAGGCCGTATTTCTCGAATTACGTCGAAATGTTAGACAAAATGTACCTGACGCATCGTGATGCTTGGGAAGTAGTGACGGAGAAGGGTAAGTATTATAAATCTTCCGCTATGACAACTCTTGCGCAGCAAGATTATGATTGAAAGAGAGTACACACCTCCTCTTTATTAGATTCAATTTATAGAAGACTGAAAGTCAAATATCAAGCAGAAAAAGTAATGAGTAATCAAGTTATAGCATATAAATTATACTGGCAAGCGACAAGCAAACGTGAATGTATAAGGCAAGGTAGGTATCTTTGCTCAATAGTTACAGCGTGGGGTGCGAGTTAGTCATTTATGCTACATTAACGTGTAGAATCAAGGCCAAAAAAACAACATCAAAAAGTCTTACTTTACAGTAAAGCCATCTTTATGTTCTGCAACGCAACGTGGAACAGAGCTGTTGTTCCCATTAAATTGTGTTTAATCCTTATAAGTTCGATATTGGTTTGTATGAATTGTAATGTTAAAAGTAACGTAATTAACTGTTCAATTCTTTTGATATGCTTATTTTGCGTTATAACAAAAGGATGGGCACATGAGCAATATGAGGTTGTAACGCATCCTGATATTAGAACACAAAGTCTATCCGTGAATTCATTACGAGCCATCTTCGGCATGCATTTGAAAACGTGGCCAGATGGATCAAAAATAGTAGTTTTTGTACTGCCTGATGACAATTCTTTGCACCAAAGATTTGCAAAAGAAAAGTTACATTTGTTTCCATATCAGCTCCGATTGACTTGGGATCGGCTAGTATTCTCTGGTACTGGTCAGGCTCCAAATAATGTCTCCTCAAATGACGAAATGTTAACTAAGATTGTCAGTACACCTGGCTCAATCGGATATTTAGAAAAAAATCACATTCATGATGTTCATGTACTTGAAATTGAATAAGTGTACGTATCGTTATATGTACTCGTCGATTAATTTTTTAATCGTATTGACCATGCTCTGTCATAGCGTTGCGCAAGCTCAGGAACAACAAGCTCAGGAACAAGAGGAACAAGTAAACAATCTAACAAACAAAAATTTTGTAACATCAGCAACAGACTGGTTTGATAAAGTAACGTCACCATACAATTTGCAAATTCATGGATTTGCAAGTCAAGCTTTTATTTCTACTACAGATAATGACTTTTTCGGAAATACCGATGAAAACGGAAATTTCGGCTTTACTGAGGTGGGGCTTAATGCCTTAGCACAACCAATACCAAAGCTACAGTTATCATTACAAGTTTTATCTCGGCGTGCTGGTAAAGGAACTTCAGGTAAGCCACGACTCGATTTTGGATTTGCTGACTATCGATTACTTTCTCGTGACACGACTCAATTTGGGATTCGAGTTGGAAGATTGAAAAATCCGTTCGGATTTTATAATGACACGCGCGATGTAGCCTTTACACGCCCAAGTATTATATTACCGCAATCTATTTATTTTGACCGAGTACGTAATATTGGACTTTCGGGAGATGCGGTGCATTTATATGGCGAGTCCTCGCATGATAATCTTGGAAGTATTTCTTATCAATTTGGAGTATTTAGGCCATTAGTTGGTGATAAAGATACTGAGTTATCTCTTTTAGGGGGGCAGAGAGCGGGTAATTTAACCAGGAACGTGTCCTATATTGGCCGCGGAATTTATGAAACCAATAATAAGCGGATTCGTTTAGCGCTTAGTGGAATATGGTTAGATGTGGGTTATGATCCGGCAGTAAATGATCCTTTAGCTGCGGGGAATATACTATTCACACCTGTTTTTTTGTCTGCACAATATAATGCTGAACGCTGGAGTCTGACATCAGAATATGCGTTTCGTCATTTTAAATTTAAAAATTTCGATCATCCAGGATTTGATAGCCTGCATTTCACGGGTGAAAGCTATTATATCCAGAGTGCCTATCGTTTCACCCCGAAATGGGAAGGTGTTTTTCGTTACGATGTTCTCTTTACAGACAGAGCAGACCGCAGTGGAAAACAATACTCTGCTGCAACAGGACGTCCTGCCCACAGTCGTTTTGCTAAAGATATTACAGTAGGTTTACGTTGGAATGTTACCCCAGCATTTATGTTGCGTACTGAGTATCATAAAGTTAACGGAACCGCATGGCTTTCTACAATGGATAACCCTAGCCCTTCAGACACCCGCCAACATTGGGATATTTTTGCCGTTCAAGCATCTTATCGCTTTTGAGTAAAAATTTTGAAGATGCAAGTTTCTACAAAAGATAAAAAATCTTCATTCCATCTAATAAGATGAAGAAATTGTCATTTCTGAGTTTGAAATGGAAGATATTGCTATTAAGCAATCTGATTCTATTGGTAGTAGTCGTATCATTTAGTATTGTTAGCTATCTTGGACAGATGGCTAATTTTGAGAATCAGCGGGATTCAGAGTATCAGCGACATGCGCGTGAGGTGAGTACATTAATCAAGGATTCCTCGAAAAATTTACGTCAAATAGCCGAGACAATTCCATTTTTGGACAGTATGAGTGCGGCTTTAAGGGTAAATAATGGAGAGAATGTAAAACTTGTTTTTGATCAACATTGGCCATTGCTTCAATTCCATAATAAAGTGGAATTTGTCCGCTTTTATAGTACCTCGGGCCAGCTTGTAGCGAACTGGGGCATTTATGAAGCCAGCACCTGCGAATCTGATGCAATGCTTGGTTGTGAAGATGATGCCATGACCAGTTGGGTCGATACTGCAAATCAAACTGAACAGCCACTTAGTCCCATACGCTGTAAGGACCGCTGCGAGCAGCTTATGATTGCGCCATTATTAGTTCACGGTGAAAAAGCAGGTGTAGTGGCAATGGGCGTTTCTCTGGCAGATGCTTTTTTGAAATTTAAAAGCATATCAGATGCTGATATCGGTTTGTTTGTTAAGCCTCAAGAAGATTTTTCTAGCGATAGTAATACATTGATGCCTGATTGGGGTGTTCGTATTATTGCGCTTACCAATAGGAAAATAAATCTTGAACTAATGAAGCAAACGATGCAACTATTTCCAGATTTGAATAGCTTGGAGCAAGGGGTTGAATTAAATTGGAAAAATCACTATCAGCAAATCAAACTATTTCCATTAATCGCTTATGTTGTATCTGGTGAGGCATACTTTATTATCATCACTGATGTGACGCGAGCGGTTGAAAATATACATGGATCAATTTTAAAAATTGCATTAATTGGGTTATTGGGCCTTCTCTTTTCGGAAATAGTGTTGTTTCTGATTCTTACCAGAACATTGTCTCGTTTGAAGAGCTTTACTTTTGTACTGCCACTGCTGGCCAACGCGAATTTTGAAAAGTTTCGGTCTGTACTTTTATTGTCTAAGCAAGCAAACCAATTCAATGATGAGGTTGATGTGCTTTACAACGCTGCAGAAACACTTTCACATCAATTGGAACGACTTGAGAATGAAGTTACCTCCCGAACTAAGATGTTGGTTGAGCAAAGGGACGAGTTAGGTAAAGAAAAAGATTTTATTTCAAATTTGCTTGATACGGCACAAGTTATTGTTTTAACACAAAATTCAAGTGGAAAGATTCTTGCGCTTAATGCCTATGGCGAGATGCTCATACGGTATAAAGTAAGCGAATTGCGGGGAACACCTTTTGTTGACATTCTTGCTTTAGAGGACGAGATTCAAGATCTGTCTGTTAGTCTTGGAGAATTATATCTTGGCCAACGAGAGCAGTTTCGTCATGAAGCAATGACAAATTGTAAGGATGGCTCAATACGTCAAGTTGTTTGGTTGCATTCACGTTTGAAATGGCATTCAGAAAATGATTCGGCAGTATTATCGGTTGGTCTGGATATTACAGAATACAAGCGAGTTGAAGGCCATTTGGCTTGGCTTGCGGATCATGATCCTCTAACAAATTTATTTAATCGGCGTCGCTTTAGTGAGGAATTGGAGCTGGTTTTAAGTTGGGCGGATAGATATGAGCGACCAGGCGCTCTTTTATTCTTCGACCTGGATAGATTTAAATATATCAATGACACAAGTGGACATCAAGCGGGTGATGCATTGCTTAGAATGGTTGCGGATATGTTATCTAACACCGTACGTACTAACGACATCACAGGACGTTTAGGCGGTGATGAATTTGCAATAATTTTGCCTGAAATTAAGGCGGGGGATGCCATTGAAGTTGCCAAAAAGATTCTTGCCTATCTAGGCAATGCGGAATTAACGATAAACGGCCGGACACATAAAATTTCAGCAAGTATTGGTATTGCACTGTTCCCCGAACATGGGAGTAACGTACATGATTTGTTAGCAATTGCAGATCTAGCGATGTATCAAGCTAAAGAAAGTGGTCGCGGGGGATGGCATATATTTTCTGAAAAAGACCGTAGCCGTGAGCGCATGCATACGCTTGTGTACTGGAAAGAAAAAATTGAGTATGCGCACTTAAATGACGATTTTCTGCTTTATTTGCAACCCATTGCAACTATAAAAAACAAGAATATTGAGTACTATGAAGTGCTGCTACGTATGCGTGACAAAGATGGCTCAGTGCTTGCACCTGCCGGATTCATTCCAGCGGCAGAACATACAGGCTTAATTCATGCAATTGATCATATGGTGTTGCATAAGGCTATTGCACTGGTTGCTAAAATAAATCAGCATGGGTCAAATATCAAGTTTTCAATTAATTTGTCCGCACATGCATTTAATGATCCTGAATTGCTGCCAATAATTAAACGGGAGCTTGAGCGCAATCTTGTAGATCCTGGGACTTTGATGTTTGAAATAACCGAAACAGCAGCACTACAAGATTTACCGGGCGCTCGCAGCCTTATGATAGAAATTAAAGAATTGGGTTGTGGTTTTGTCCTTGATGATTTTGGTGTTGGTTTTTCCTCTTTTTATTATTTGCGTGAGTTGCCAGTTGATACGGTAAAATTGGATGGCTCATTTATACACAATTTGGTAAATAGTAAAGATGATCAAATTTTAGTACAGGCATTGTGTAGTGTGGCGAAGGGATTTAATAAGCTGATTACAGCTGAATTTGTGGAGAATGAAGAAACACTTCTTCTATTAGAAACGATGGGGATAGACTATGCTCAGGGGTACTTCATCGGTAAGCCAGCGCCTTATAGCGACTTCTTTTAGGATGATTTTATGTTCGATTTATAGTTCCTTGACTTTAGACATTCAGCGTTAAACGAACGGCACACATTGAATACCAAAGTCGCACTTTTGGACGTAAAAAAATTCACAAAATGGTAAGAAAAAACTTGACAGAAGGAACGGACCGCGCGGTGTGGTGCTCGTTCTATGATGCGGACAACATGCAGTGTTGGTCAAAAGCGCGCTTGCTGTGGGCAACAGTAACCAAATGAAGTGCCGAGAATGTCGTGTGTTTATATGCGCGCCGTTGGGATATCGAACCCTTGTTTCGCAACCTGCAGCGTTGGTGGGGCGTGAACAATCTGTGGCAGCAGAAACGCATTGTGCTGGAACTGTGGATGAAGATTCGCTCAACGGTGTGGGCATTGTTTCAGTTATTGAGTTTGGTCACGGAAGAATCCTTCCCGACCACTGTCGGCACCGTGGTGAAACAAACAACCGCTGACCGACGGTTTGGTGGCGCAGTGGCTACGCATGGAATTTACCGGACTTGCTGTAAGGGATGGTTTCAACCGGAAGTCCTCGATATTCACCTTCCCGGAACTGCGTGGCGACCCCAGATTGAGGGTGTAGCTTCTCAATCAGCAGCAAGAAGTACGGTTGTATCTCTATAGCTTAAATTGTGCCATCTTTCCGGTGACGCAAGGATGAGGGTTGAATGTCTAAAGTAGATTTATATTTATTCAAGGATGAAGAAAATGAACCCACAAAAAATAGTAATTGCCATGCCAACCGAAGAAGAGTTTATGCCAAGTATTTCGAGGTGGGGACATGAGTATGTTTGGACCAAAAAGCAAGTATATTTTGTTCATGTTGTCAGGAAAGATGTTTCCGTTAGTGATATGGGTGTTGACGAAACCCCTGGCAGGGAGGAACAAGAAAACATGAAACAACATATGCTTGAATTTATCAAAAATAAAGCAAGTGAGATGATGCCTTTATCGGCATTAAAAAAAGCACATTTTGAAGTTTTATTTGCGCAAACTCCAGCAGATAGATTGGCTGAATATGCTAAAGAAATTAATGCGGGTATGATTGTTATAGCAACAAGAAATAAGAGAGGTTTTACTGGACTTTTTCTTAGCTCGTTTGCAGACCGCATTTTAAAACTGTCACCTTGTGATGTATTGGTTTTAAGACCAAAATAAAGCACCCCGCAGTAAGTCATGGGATATGTGCACTCTTACAATCTGCTGGCTTTTAACACCCTTTTCCCCAAATGGCGGGGAATTTAACTCGAAGCGATTTACATAAATAATGGAAACGAAATAATGCCTCAGCCACCCGTGCAATACTACTTTCGACACCTAAAGGATGATTTGCCTGCAGGTGTCGTGGTATTTTTAGTGGCTCTACCGCTATGTCTTGGTATTGCTCTGGCATCTGGAGCGCCTCTATTCGCAGGGCTGATAGCAGGAATGGTCGGTGGTCTGGTTGTCGCTTGGCTAAGCGGTTCACAACTTAGTGTCTCCGGCCCAGCGGCCGGTTTAACTGTGATTGTTTTTAATGCGATTGAAACTTTAGGTAGTTTCCAAGGATTTTTGGTCGCCGTGATACTAGCGGGTTTTATGCAGCTGATAGCTGGCTTCCTCAAGGCAGGAGTCATAGGCGCTTTTTTCCCTTCAGCTGTCATTAAAGGAATGTTGGCTGCCATTGGCTTGATTTTAATTATTAAACAGATCCCTCACGCTACTGGCTACAGTGAACAATTTGGAGGTCCTGAAGCCTATAGAAATGTAGATGTACATGAACTTTTTTTTCCAATATTAGATGCATTTAACTCCATTTCGCATGGTGTATTACTGACATCTATAGTTGCCTTACTGATACTAATAATTTGGGAAAATCCGTGGGTTAAAAACCAGAGATTTTTAAAAATAATTCCTGGCCCTTTAATCGCGATAATATGGGGAATTCTCTATAATTTAGCTGCGGAGCGATGGTTTCAAGATTGGGCAGTCGGTTCAGTTCACTTAGTGAATATTCCTGTATCAAATAATGTTAGCGAGTTCTTGAGTAACTTCTTATTCCCAGACTATAGTTATTGGACTAATCCTCAAGTTTATTTTGTTGCAGCAACGCTAGCTATTGTTGGTAGTCTCGAAACATTGTTAAGCCTAGAAGCAGTAGATAAGCTGGATCCTTTAAAACGTACTTCACCCACAAATAGAGAGCTTAAAGCGCAAGGAGTTGGGAATATTATTTCCGGGTTTATCGGCGGTTTACCAATTACTGCTGTTATTGTGCGCAGTTCAGGCAATATTAACGCGGGTGGTAAAACTCCTCTATCTTCTTTTATTCATGGCTTATGTCTATTGCTGAGCGTAATGTTCTTTGCAAACTACATAAATTATTTTCCACTTGGCTGTTTGTCAGCCATTTTACTGCATACGGGTTTTAAGCTGGCTAAACCCGCTTTATTCAAGGAGTTTTATCGAAAGGGCTGGAGTCAACTATTGCCGTTCATTATTACAATAACGGCGATTTTAGCAACCGATTTATTAGTAGGCATGTCAGTCGGTATAGTAGTTGGTTTGTTCTTCGTTATTAAGGCTAATTACCGTGATGCCATTACTCTGACTCAAGATCACACATCTTATGTATTAACGTTTCATAAAGATGTTGCCTTTCTCAATAAGGCGTTATTGAGAAAGCTTCTTTTGCATGTCAGACCAAACAGTACGCTCATAATTGATGCCAGCAAATCTCATTTTATTGATCACGACATTGTGGAAACAATTGATGACTTTTTAGTAACAGCACCCAGTCAAAATATTTCAGTTGAGGTTTGCGATATATACGGCAAGGAAAAATTAATAAAACACGATGAGTTTGTCATATTACATGACCACCATGATGAAAGCCCATCTGGTAAGAAGGTTCTGCTCCAGAAGAAGGTAGCCAAATAATGAAAGAAATTATAGCTTTCATTTCTGGAATAAGGCGCATTTTGTTCATCGGTAGTTCAACTCTGAAAAGTGATTTATAAGGACTTAAGTTTAGATATCATCTAGTTGCATCACACGAATGGTGGCACAACCAGGAGGGGGTGTGAAACAAATGAAGTTCAGGGTGGAATGTCACTAAGTCAAGCCCTTTTAGAATGGGAAGAAGCGCTTACAGCCATGCAAGCATCGCAGCAGAGCACAGGCTGCGATCTATTTCGCGTATCCCTTCAGGTCTTGGGAGCGAGGTCTGAACGAGAACTGTAATGGGCTAATCCGGCAATACTTCCCCAAGGGTATGGAGTTGTCTGTCGTTACTGAGAAACAAGTTCTGCAAGCAATAGAACGACTCAACCACCGGCCACGCAAATTGCTGGGGTTCCGATTCAGGGCAATCGGGCTTAAATCACTCCAATAATCCGCAGCAAATAATCATTATTCCAACCAGCCTTGAGGCGTTTTGTTTTTTTACACCAAGTTTTGATGTTTTCTCTTTCTTTATCAGGTTTAAAGCAAAATGCCTGATAATAGCAGTTTTGGAATGGCTGTGATTTTATTGGATTGATCATTCACTTTAACTTGACCCACACCAAGTCAGCATTAGCTGTTGCACTTCGAACTTGAATCCGCTAATACAAGTACTCTGCAGTGAGTCAATTTAGCGCCGTGAAACTAATAGACCAAGTAAAAAACCAATTGCAGCTGCATATCCCACTGCTTGTAAAGGGTGTTCTTTTACATATCCTCTGGAGCAATCGACTCCATCATTGAAATGTTTGCGCGCATCGGCTGCCACGATTTTCGCAACTACTTTTGCAGATGCCATTTTTTCCATCAATTTTTCCTTGGCCTCCTCTAAATCAACATCAGATAAACTAGGCATGCGAGAAATCAAATCATCTAAATCGGCCCGCAGGTTGGACATCTCGCTACTTGCGACTGCTCCTACCTGCTTTCCGGCGGATGTTGTAGCATCCAAAACATTCCCTACTGCTGCTCCTGTTCGCTGAGCCATATTTTCTGCGGCTGTCACTGTGTCATCTACTTTATTTGAAGTTGTATTCTGCATAATTACTAGCTCCTTTAATTTTGTTTGTGTGAAATTCACGGTAATAAAATTTTAGTGCCAGCTTCTTACAATTATTAATTTCGGTCTGTTCGCTGACACACATACTGCAAATACTAACTGGAAATTACAGTGGCCCTTCATCAAGATAAGAATGCATTGAATTTAAAGTGGTAATTTCCCCATGCAGCGGAACAGCACTGCCGCCACTTGCTGTACAGTATACATGGGCCGGTATTTCGCAGTCCAGTGTGTAGGTTCGGTATTTCCTTGTTGTAAAGCACGAAGTTTCTGTCAATCCCAACAGCAATTCAGAAGTCGTGACATAGCCATCCGATTACCAATGTGGAATCATTTTTGCGGCATTTGTTCATATTGTTTGTGCCGCCTCCCATAGGCATGGATCCGATCAATACCGTGTGGTGGACATTGCCCATTGAGTTCATGTTTTATCTGGCGCTGCCATTTTTGGCAGGGCTGATCAATCCACGGCGCTTGTTGTTTTTGCTGGTTTTTATGTTGACAAGTATGTGGTTGTGGCGCGCTGGAACAATCCTATACACCTGCCCCGGTAATTTTTTGATGACATCGCAATTGCCTGGTTCCATGGATTCATTTGGCATGGGAATGCTCGGGGCAATGTTACATGTCAATAAAAATATAGTATCTACATGGTTGTCAAGGCACCATAACTTGATAGCAATGGCAGGTTTGGCCATCTTGCTCCTATGCCTGTATTGGATGCATTATGGGTGGATAGATTATTGGAACCACAGCCTGATTTTTTATACTTGGACAACGGTATACAGTTTCGCAGCAATTTTGGTGGTAATCGCGGGCATAAATGGCAATCGTTTGATAGGTTGGTTGTTTGGAAATTCAGTTATCGTTTTTGATGGCGTTGTGAGCTATAGCATCTACTTATGGCATGTTCCCCTGCTCAGGTGGTTTTCGGAGTTCGGGGTATTTAGTGCGCTTCAGGATAACAGGTTGACCATACTGCTGCTGGCTACTATGGTGGGGACGGTTTTTATAGCGTCAGGATCATATGCGCTTATTGAACGGCCTTTTATCCGTATGCGACGTTGAGGCTGTAGGTAACCCAAAATTAGTTTAAAAATTAAAAATAATAAATGGGGCCCTAATAAATGAGTAGTGTAGAGACCAGGCTCTTGCCTGACCTTCCTCATCAAGCTGTGTATGTGCTATGACTGCACACGACATTTCCAATGTTCTTCACGTCACGGCATGCATATTTCCCTTTCGCCCCTTGTTTACAGGCGCGACTGAGGTTGTTACACCTGCGCACTCAACTTCGAGTGCGGACAATAGGGTCGAGTCGCCCGAGGGAACTGCCCCCTCAGGCTCTCACAGATCCGTACGTGAACCTCTCGATTCATACGGCTCTTCTTGCCTGCCGTTCTCCAAAACAGAAATCCCAGTGCGCGAACAGCTGAGGA
>Ga0209344_10000341_pt1 | contig 87133 bp, 68 predicted proteins | sample Cruoilmetagenom6_FD_187293 | JGI IMG/M metagenome (GOLD analysis project Ga0209344, IMG submission 187293) | Oil polluted marine microbial communities from Coal Oil Point, Santa Barbara, California, USA - Santa Barbara Oil Seep Sample 6 (SPAdes)... | ecosystem: Environmental > Aquatic > Marine... | reverse complement strand
TCACCCCTTTCCATTCCGAACAGGGAAGTTAAGCCCATCTGCGCCGATGGTACTGCCACTAGGTGGGAGAGTAGGCCGCTGCCTTTTTTCTAAAGCCCTTATCTAACGATAAGGGCTTTTTTTATGCCATAAAACCAGTTAATTAATACTAAATAATGGATTGCTTATAAATAAAAACTTTTTATTTTAGCACTCTTGTTTACGGGATGTAGCTTAGTCCGGTTAAAGTGCTGGTCTGGGGGACCAGAGAGCGGAGGTTCGAATCCTCTCATCCCGACAATTACAGTATTAATAACTGTCAAAAACCTTTTAATCCTGTGATTAAAAGGTTTTTTTATAGGCTATAGAAAATCTACTAAAATTTTTGAATGTTTATTCACTTATCATCCAGTAATACTTCAAAGTTATTATATCAAGCTATTCAAGTACCCGTCACTTTAAAACTGAAGACTGCAGAGTTTACATCTTTTGTTACAGGAAGCTCTGTAGTAAATTGCTTCTAATCAGTGGTTCCCTTATGATTTTCATCGTTACAGTTTTTATCAGCAATAATGTTCCTCTCTCCATTTAATTGTATCCATATATTTGCAATGCCATTAGCTAAGTTTTCTATTTTTATATTAGCCCTTGGCCATTGTTAATTTAAACTTTTTTGCAAGGGAAAATCAGCAACATTAAGATTGGTGAAATTATATATAATATTAATTTAAATTTATTGGTCTCAAATTAAATTAGTACTATACTTCGTTTTAGCTTTTAAAAGCTACTTTTTATTTATGTGAGAACAAAGGGTAAATGTAAATGTAATTTCTCTGTTTATTTAGATTGGAGTAGGTCGTTTTTTATTAGCAGAGGTGCTATTCAAAAACGATGTAGAACGATATTGATACAAGTTTGTGATGCGGATGGGGGCAGATATAATAAAAGGAGTATTTAGTACGATCAGATGCATATTGAATATCGTCCATCATAGAATATAAGTGGATTGGTAAAATAAAAAACTTAAAGACGAAGTTAAAGAAAGCTTCAACAGGAGTTTCTGAAATTGAAGTAACGCTATTGGGGTGACATTTTCAGCGAAATGATGTGTGTTGGACTACAGGAAATATTACAAATTAAAAGGTGAACTAATATTTAGAGCATCATCGCAAGTTGAATAATGATACGGATAGTTTTATGATTGAGTAATCACGTACTGATACTTTAATCAGATTATAAAATAGTAGTCCAATAGCGGTTTAGTTTATAACGTAAATAATAAATTGGCGAGGTTAATACTTTTTACTCCAATATCAGTTCTCATTTAGACCTTCATTATTATTAATAAAATACTTATAAATAATAGACCTGATCCTACGCGAATTAAGCAACATAGGCTCAGGTCTCCGTTACTAAAACCAAGAATTATTCTTGTAAGAATGTTTTTATTCTATAAAGTCATTTTGCCTTTATTATTATTTTCTAGGTCTCATAATTATTCATCTATTTTTTCAAGAGCTATTTTACGAATACGATGATTAGACTTGTCACCGATATAAAAAGCACGCTCTTCCTCATTATAAGCAATTCCGGTTGGCTGATCAAAACGAGCTTCCTCTCTTAGGTCTCCGTTTACATAGCCCCAAGGATCAGGGTTGATACTTGAACTTCCCCTTCCGGCAAATGTAGTCACACTACCTTCGGGAGTTAATTTTCTAACGTCATGATTGTGCTGCTCTGTAAAATAAAAGTCATATTCATCTGTTTTACCTGCTTCAACATAGTCATCATTTTTTACGAATACACCTTGGTAGGGATTTCTCAAACGAACACTAGAGCCAACTCCATCTTGATAACCACTACTTTTAAGCTGACCACATACTAGGTAGGGTTGATTAAATTGCTTCTTTTCCCAATTATAATCAACACGGAGGATGTAGTGCTGGTTAATAACCACTATATAGGCGTAATTTCCAGATGGATGTATAAAAGTCTTATATTCCCATTCTGGATCATGAACCACAAACAAGGTTTCGTATTCTTTATCTCCAAGTCCTTCATTGAAATATTTATTCAAATCGAAACGGAAAAACTGCCCCTTCTCATAACTGTTGAAATACATTTCTCCATTTACAGGATGAACCGCTGCACCATTACATTGCTTGTATCTTGTCAAGATTTCCCTATCTTGCCAATCTTTGTCGCGTGATAATCGGTATGTTGCCCGATCATTTTCTCCGCCACGGTCTTCCGCTATAATCATATATTGACCATCATTAGTAAAATCAATACTTCGCGGTCGGTCAAAATCCGATCGTTTTTTAGTTACTGTACTATCGGCAAAATTAATTAGGTAAAGACCATTGTTAAAATCAAATGTCATCCATAAATGCTTTGGATTAAGTGGATCAAACTTCATAATTGAGGGCTCCCAAAACCCACTCGCCATCTCATTTTGGTCATCAGACTTGAATTTACCGTCCTTCCAAGGTTCATCACCCCGGTCATTTCTGTACCCAACCACGGTAGATACTACCATCTTACGCTCATAGTCAAAATTGGTATCCGAGTAAGCGATTGTCTCAGTATCCTCCCCTATACGCACTTCAATATCACCATCAAATGCTTGTTGAGGAACCAGACAGTAAAGCGACTCACCATTTACACTAATTACCGTTGCTTCTTTTTTACCAATAAAAACTCTTACTATGTTCGGATTGGTTCCAAAGTTATTTCCATAGATAACAAGACGCTGCCCTGCACCACCTGATTCAGGGGTAAAACCAGAGACCACAACGGGTTTCGAAGAATCAAAAGGTGGAAAAGTATCTTCTTCATTATCACTTTGACAACCGTAAAAGCTAATACTTGCAAAAGCCAATATTAAACAAAGAGTATATAATCTCTTTTTATTGTATATTATATTTAAATGCATAATTTTTAGATTTTAAATTCACAATATTTACTGGGCTTATTTCCCGTTTTTTCAACCGTATAGTTATGTTCCATATATTACCATTCTATAGCTTGATCTTCATCTGGAATCTGAGTATTTAATCTACGTTCTAAAATTAACGACCCCGAAACTTTATAATTAATAGTTACATTGGGTACTATAGTATAATCTGAAAATTGATAATCAATATTATTAATGGTTATATACCTATGCAGAAGATAAGGACGAATTTCATCCATTTGTTCAGTGATTGTATAACTTGCATCTTTATTTACCTGAAACCCCATATCAGGATTATCTGTATGGAATGTGACTCCGCTGGTATCGTCAAAAGTTGCATAAATTTTATAGTTACCTCGGTCTTGACGGTCTTCATCTATATTTCCTGCATAGAAGAATACGGTATTTTCATCCACCACATAAGATAGTATTTCCGCTTTTACAACAGGTGTCTCATCTTCATAACCTTCAATTACTGTCTTTAGTGCAGTACCACTATAGGTACCCGAATAGTCATTGAAAGGGTGAATGCGTAAAAGTGCTTTCCGATAGTGTTTCCGCTGGTTTGCCACGTAATCATAAGATGGGTCATCGTCTATAGTTAAGGGTAGCACCCATTTATCTACCATATCGATATCCTTTAGTGTAAAATCAATGCCCATTAATGAAGTATTCTCACTGGCCTTGACTTCCACATTAGAAGGAATAGTATAATATTCACTATCTAACTCTCTATAGTAAAAATCTTTACGATTTTGAAAGCGTTCATAATTCAGTACATCCAAAGTATCGGAGTCTACAGCAACATGAACTATTATGTTTTGAGTGTTTGTTTTGGACCCGCTAACAATCAAAGGTTGCAGGAATGTCGTTTTCTCATCTCCCTTATAGCGAATGTAAATATCGCTAACTCCTTCACTTGTTATTGGGGCCTTGAATGATATGTAATTTTCAAATTGTTCTTCGGTCCACTCATCATTACATGAGCTGCAAATTAAAAGCAGTGTGAGTGAAAGAAACTGTATAAATACTTTATTCATAATGTTATATGTTTTATTAATCGTTATAATTCCACCCTGGATTTTGTGTAAGACGGTTATTCCGTTTGAGTTCTGTTAAGCTAATCGGCCAAAACCACATCTTATCTGCAAAGGTGGTTTCGAGTGCCCATACAGCTATAGGTTGATGAAAAAGATCCCGTTCCTCACTATTCATAAGAACATTACAACCATATATGGGCAAAGACTCTTCTACAGCAGCATCCATCCACCGGCGCAGGTCATAGTAGCGCTGCCCTTCTGCCAAAAGTTCAATGAAACGTTCTCGCTTCAATCTTTTTCTTAGCTCATTCTTGTCATTGTAAACATTGGCGGGGTAGTCGGGTACACCAGCGCGAATGCGTACAGGGTGAATCCCTTTTTGCATCTCAGTAATGTTACGTTTGATATTGTATGTTTCGCCGTTCCATGCTGGAATGTTGTGCGAAGCATCTAATTCATTTAATGCTTCTGCATACATAAGCAATATATCTGCATAGCGAATAGCTGGCTCAGATTTGAATACGATATTATTATCATTTCCACCCTCATAGGTATCATTCGGATGAACATATTTTTTTACACCAAAGCCTGTTCGCAACCAATAAGCATTAGATGAATTAAATCCGTTTCCTTTAGTATTATTACGGTAATAAAACACCTGTTGGTTGCGATTACGTTCTTGAGACTCATTCAATAATGACCAAAAACTACCATTGAAAGCCACAGATGCATAAAACCGGGGTTCGCGATTAGCATACTGTAAAGAAACACCAGACCTTAGTGGTTTGTACTGGCCAGTTGCATAATCCTCCTCGGTGACATAGCCATTTACGCGTTCGGAGCCATCTCCACGTCCAATTTCCATATCTTTGCCTGGTATATCTGTACCATCATTCATGGCATATGCATCTACCAACTTTTGTGTTAATCCATGAGTATTCCAGCCCGTAGCTGATCTAGGCAACTGATGGGAAACCATAGCGCTTATACTTTCTACGTCTTGATTATTACCTCGAGTAAAGATCAATTCTGGATTTCCTGAGGGTGGTAAGGTGCCATCAAACACCTGAGCATATGATTTGGCTGGATCAATATCTGCCCAACCTGCTGGCCATAATTTTTCTGAAAAATTATGATCATTTGGAGGAATAACCGTAGCATTCTCACCTGTTTCTTGAATAGGTACGGTGTATAATGCGTATAAACCAAGTTCAATCACGTCTCTTGCGGCGGCGGCGGCTTTTGCCCATTTTTCTTCTTTGTAATCAGAAGAAAGTAACCGGTTTCCTTGATCATCAATTAATCTCATCCCATAACTTGAAGTGTTTCCATTCGCCAACGGACTGGCCGCATAAATTAATACTTTAGCACGGGTAGCCAAGGCTGCTCCAACAGATGGTCTGGCAGAGCCATCCTGACCACGTACCATACCTATTGTCCCCATTTCTTGTGCAGCAAGTAGCATTTCACTACTTATAAACGCTGCGCAATCGTCGTAAGTACTTCGCGGAATGGCTAAATCATCATAACTATCATCATAATCTAATCCTTCATCGGGTAACAAAGGAATAGGGCCATATTTACGTAATAACAACCAGTATAGATAAGCTCTTGCAAATCGAGCCTGCCCTCTGTAGTCGTCAATTTCTTCTGCTGACATCTCTGTATTCATATAAATATTATGAATAAAGGTAGATGCATTGCGAATGCCACGATAAGACTGCGTCCAGGTGCCCTGTTTATCATTTTCAGTATATTGAGCCGTTCTGAACAAATTATAGGAAAGTTCGTTTTTTGATGGGTCGTAATCACTATCTCTATCACCGTAATACATATCATCAGCAAAATTATGAGGTGTAACTCCTTTACTAGCAACATCAGCATTGATTCCTTTTAGCTCTTCAAATACGTTGGCAAGCCATTCTTCTGAATATATTTTACCTTGAAATACCTTTTCTTCTGTAAGACGATCTTCGAAATATTGGCTAGAATCAAGGTAATCACTACAAGAAGAAATTAGACCTGCGCTGCACACAAGTACTAAAACAGTATATAATATTTTTTTATTCATCATTTTTCAATTTAAAGATTAACACTAATTCCTATTGTAATGGATTTGGCAGGAGGATAATCTTCTCCTCGAGGTGAAGCCAATTCTGGATCCCAAAGTTTGAATTTAGACCACGTTACTAAATTAGTACCTACTACATACAATCGAATATTTTCGACTTTCAGTCGATTGGTCAGACTTTTTGGTAGAGTATAACCAATATCTATCGTCTTAAGACGGAGGTATCTACCGTCTCTCAGCCAGAATGTTGACTCCCTGAAGTTGTTCGGATTTGCACCAAAACTTAAGCGCGGATAGGAAGCATTAGGATTTTCTGTTGACGGATCTCCCGAAATATCGCTATCAATCCAACGGTTATCTCCCATAATGCCTTCCATAACTTGTCCCCACTCCCCTTCGCTAAATGCATGCACGGTTTTTCCATATGTGGAAAAAGTGGATTTTCCGGCTCCTTGAAAATGTACTCCAAGGCTGAACCCTCGCCAATTGGCGGAAGCTCCTAGTCCGTAGATTAAGTTGGGGCGTCTAGTAGCCCCTATCGCTACGCGATCCCCATCATTAATAACTCCATCCCCATTTACATCTTTATATTTAATATCTCCAGGTTGGTAATTTCCAAACGTTTGCTTAGGACTGTTTCGGACATCATCATAATCTTTAAACAGGCCTAAAGATATGAGTCCTTTAGACTGGTCTACGCGGTAACCTTCTTCATTCTGATAGCCATAGACATTATTTTCTTCATCTTTTTCTATGATCTCATTTTTGCTATAGGTAATGTTACTTCTTGTAGTCAAGGTTATCTCGCCAATTTGCTTCCTGTATTGGAAACGTCCATCGAAACCACGTGATTTTACGATTCCTACATTGGCTCTTGGCGTGCTTTCCAATCCGACCATAGCAGGTAAAAAATTTCTTACCAAGTAAATACCTGTACGTTCCTCATTAAAGAAATCTAAATTTGCTGTAATGTCTCTGGTTTCTATATCAAGACCCAGGTTTTGTTTTGTGGCCACCTCCCAAGTTACATTGGACGAGGCTACTTGTGAGTATATCATTCCTCCGTAATACCTATCAGAGCCATAGTCTGCCCATTGATAGCCTCCAGTCGGTCTCGGTGGATCATCATTATTAAAGAGCTCTGAAATTGTATATAAATAAGGAAAACGTTCGTTATTAATCAACTGATCGTTTCCTGCTTTACCATATGAATGTCTGATTTTTAGTAATTTAACCCAACTTAAATGGTCTTTAAAAAACTCCTCTCCAGCCAAATTCCAGGCAAATGAGATAGCGGGAAAGAAACCATACTGGTTTCCAGGAGCAAAGTTCTCTGAACCAGTATAACCGAAATTGAAATTGAGAAAAATTCGGTTTTCCCAGTTATAAAGTAGCCGACCGGCCAAGCCTTGATTACGTCTGGAAATACCATTTTTGATATCATCACCAAGATTAACTGTCTGTACAAACGCATCACGGGTAAATCGTACCGCTCCACCAAGATTATGACTGCCGAAATTACGGTCATAATTAATCATTAGATCATAAAATTCGAGTCTACTCCCCGATGAACTACTGGACTGATTCAGTTCACTTGGCTCAGAAATATGTGTAAATACCAAATCTCCGTTTGCATCACGGGCACGGGCAGCTCGCCATTGCTCGGGCCATTTACGGCGTTGTATATTGTTTGAATTCTGGATGTCATAGCCAATTATTCCTCTCATACGGAGACCTTCTGTAATGAAGTTAAAGTCTTGTTCAATAGTGACATTGGTTTGTACATTATTCACCCAATTTTCATTAAACCCTGTTTGGGTAGCCATTACCCAGGGATTTGTCTGATTTCCTGTTCCTATTGACGGTACGTAGCCGTTTGAATAAAGGATAGGCGTACGAATGGGGGAGTAGCCAAATAATGAACCCCAAAAATCCGCATCACCAAGCCCTGGGCTGTTCCGTTTACTAAGAGAACCTGCAACACCAATTTTTGCTACTGTTGTATTGGTGATATTAAAATCTGCATTTAGGCGGTAGTTCCAGCGCTTGTAATTTGCATTGGTATTATAATCGTCTTTCAGCGATTCATCGACTTCATACATACCGCCTTCGTTTACATAACTGCCAGAAACATAATACCGAGAAGTTGGCCCACCACCACTCATATTCAAATTAGCACGATATGTCATAGCTCCATCTCTTAGTAGTTGTTCTTTCCAATTTACATTCGGATATAAATCGGGATCCAGACCTAGGCGTAAAATTTCCAATTCTTCTGGCTGATAAATTAGACCTTCGTTACGGGTAATACGCGATTCATTTAATAGATTAGCATAGGTTAGACCATCTACAAAGTCAGGTGTCATAGTTCGGGTATTGTATATGAACTCATCTTTGAAATTAATTTTTATTTTGCTGTCACTTCCCCTTTTAGTGATAACCAGTATCACGCCATTTGCTCCTTTAGAACCATACATAGCCGTTTCAGAAGCATCTTTTAATACCGTAATGGATTTAACATCTTCAATATTCAGTTCATTTATATCGCGTTCAATATTGTCTATCAAAACCAGAGGACTGCTACCTCCACCAAAAGTAGATATTCCGCGAATCCAGAATTCAGAAATATTCTTTCCTGGTTGGCCAGACTGTATCATACCCATTACTCCTGGTACATTTCCAGCGAAGGCATTTGACAAGCTCGAGGTAGGATTTGATTTCATATCTTCTAAATCTACAGTAGAAACCGCACCAGTTAGTGATATTTTTTTCTGCTTTCCAAAGCCCATAACAACCACTTCATCCAAACTGCTAGCCTCTTCTTCTAGAACAATTTTAAGTTCTGTTTTTCCCTTTACATGAACTTCTTGTGTCGTATAGCCAATATAGGAAATAACCAGTATGGCATTCTCATTTGTAATTTTCATAGAGAAGTTACCGTCAAAATCAGTTATAACACCATTTTTTGTTCCTTTTTCCACAATACTCGCACCAGATAACGGGGCATTGTCTTGAACAGTAGAAACATAACCTTTTACTTCTAATTGCCGTAATTTTGGTGTTAATTTCACCTCAGCATATGAAATTTTATTCTTTTTTTTAATGGTAATAGTACGATCAGCAACTATATCTATATGCACATTGGCTTTTTTACTAATACGTTTTAGTAATATCTCAATATTTACCTCTCCTTTTTTCAATTGAATTTCAGGAGTACTCTTGAAGAGATTTTTTGAGTATATAAATCTGTAATCCGTTTGTGATCTAATCATATGAAAAACATCGTTAATGTTAACCATCTGATCTTGTAGAATAACTATTTTTTCTTGGGAGAAGGATGTTTTTGCAGAAAACCCGAATAAAGTAGTGCAAACTAAGAGGATTAATGTTTTCATAAGTAAGAGAAGCAGATTCCGATACAGAAACTGTGAATTAGGTAATTTATTTTTCATAAATTTGTTTGGTATTTGTTAGTCATATTTGTCTAATATTTATGCTTGAAAGAGACGAAGTTGATTCCATCACCAAATGTTTGACTTCGTTCTCTTTTTTTACTCTATAATCACTTCATTATTTTCTATTTTGTAGTTATTAATTATTCCTAAGTGTTTTATCTGTGATAATATTTCTTTTATATCTTGGTTTTTACTCAGAACACCTATGAACTCTTCGTTTTGAGTGTCTTCTTTCAAAAATGTAAACTCTACGTCATACCAACGGGATAGTACTTTCATAATTTCTTGAAGGGGTTTATTATCAAAACTGAAAACGCCCTCTTTCCACGAAGTTTCATTATATATATCAATCATTTTCGTAACTATAACATTTTTATTAAAATCGTATATAGCTTGCTGGCCAGGAGCTAGTGCTTGCTTCTTGTTTTTAATATTTAAGGTTACTTTTCCTTCTACCAAAGTAGTGTAGATCTCACTTTCATCTTTATAGGCCTTGATATTGAATTCGGTGCCTAACACCTGAACTTCCTGCCCATTATTATAAACCCTAAAATCTGCTCCTTTGTGTTTCGAAGCGGGCGATACATCAAAATAAGCTTCTCCGTATAAGAGTTCTACTTTGCGCGAATCTCCTTTTTTAAATTTTGTTGGATATTTTAAATGACTTTCAGAATTGAGCCATACTTTGGTTCCATCTGATAACTCTATTTTGAATTTTCCACCTCTAGGAACGGTTAGATAGTGATAAGCAAATCTTGAAGTATCTACAGCACCGTCCCTTTTGCCAAAATATTCAAGTTTAGTTCCGTTACTCTCAAAATTGCCCACCTGAAACACTTCTTTTTTCCCCAGTTGTATTTCTGATCCGTCGGCAAGGGTTAATACAGCTTTGTCTGTTCCTGCCTTTATCCCGTTTGTAAAAGAAGTGGATAAATTTGGGGTAAATAAATGACTCTTAAATACATATGAGCCAATAAATGTTCCAACAATGAAAATGGCAGCAGCAGAATAGATGATATAACTGCGTTTTTTACGATAAGCTAGCTTTTTTCTCTTCTTAATTGTATATATAAGCTTGTATACAGCACGTTCTGTATCTGGATTATTAAGGCTGTATGTAATCGTATAATAATCTTTGATAAAGGCTTCAAATTCTCTTTTATTTGAAGTTTTTTTTACCCATTGAGATAGCAGGTGTAAATCATTTGCTGTCGCCGAACGAGTTATGTACCTGATTATTGCTTTTTTTATACTCTCTGTCATCATAAAAAGAAATTCCTTTATATATAATTACAACTCAAATTTGCAATACCCTCGTTCTGTTGGCATATTTTTTTAATATAGTTTAATTTTTTGTGTCTTTTTTTACGATATTTGAACTTTGTGGTTTTTTTTACCATAGTATAGTTATGTATAAAAACAATTTTAATCTTATAGAAAGCCTTAGAAACGGAGAGGAGTCAGCTTATGCGTATCTCTTAAAGCTATACCATAAAAGATTATTTACATACTTATTAACATTAACACGTAATTATGACATAGCCGAAGATATCATCCAGAATGTATTTTTAAAACTATGGGAATACAGAACCCAGCTTAATCCAGATTATTCAATAAAGAATCTTCTGTATAAGAGTAGCTATAATGAATTTGTTAATTATTATAAAAAAAATCAACGCAGAACCTATTTCGAAAAAGCATATATAGAAACAATTGAATCGGTTATGGATAATAATGATATAAACCTTCTTGAAAGAAAAAACGAGATTGTTTTTGAGGGAGTTTCTTCACTTCCTGATAAATGTGCAGAGGTTTTTATACTCAGCAAAAGAGAGGGGTTAACCAATATTGAAATTGCCGAATATCTTAACATTTCTTTAAAAACGGTTGAAGGACACCTAACCAAGGCATATGCCATTTTACGAGAACGATTGGGAGCTAAAATAATAAGCTTTCTTTTCTTGCTTTTTAATAGGAACTAATTTAGTTTTTAGAGCCCAGTATCTAGTTGCATATAATTAAAACCTATTTTCACAATAATATAATCTTTTGGCATTTTAAACACCACATTTATACCTTTTAAACTCTCATTTAACCCCTTTGTTTCGGTTGTCTGTGAAAAACATTGGCAATGAAATAAAAATCCAAATACTATAAAAGTAAATATTTTTTCAAAATTAAGGGTTTCCTCTCATCCCGACTTTTTGAGAAATCAATTTAATATAGAAACTTGTTGCAAGTGGAAAACTATTAGACCAAATTATAGTAACGGATGAGAATTATTTGTCCTTTGCTGCTACAAACTTTATTTTAAAACTATTTTTATTAAGAGAAGAAAGTGTTAGCAAAATCTTTTTGTCTTCTTATTGCTACGGGTATTTCGGTAGTGTCATTCATTAGTAATTTACCAGTTCTTTTACAATAGGTTTTCATTTGTTCTACATTTATTAAATAAGATTTATGCACTTTGTAAAAATGACTTTCTTCGGCTAATCCTAAATAGGATTTTAATGTTTTAGACACTGTTATTCTTGCTCCATTTATTAAATGAAAATGACTGTAATTGCTGTCTGCTTTGATAAATAAAATATCTTTTGTGCTTATTTTATAGTTTCTATCTGTCGTGGAAATATGAACCAATTTATAAGTATTAGGCTGCTCAATATTATGTTCAAGACTTTGTAATCGCTCTAAGCGTTCTTGTTGACTAATTTGTTCGTTCATTCTTGATAGAGCAGCTTGAAACTTATGAGAATCAATAGGCTTTAATAAATAATGTAGCGCACTATATTCAAATGCTTTTACTGCGTAGTTATCATAGGCTGTGGTAAATATGACATTAAAATCTATGTTTGGAAGAAAAGTGTTCAGGTAATCAAACCCTGTTTCATTCTTCAACGAAATATCAAGAAAGACTAAATTTGGCTGTAACGTATTGGTCAATTCAACGCCACTTTTAACTGTTTTTGCCGTTCCACAAACAGTATAACCTTTGTAGTTTTTCAAATGGTTTATTACTGCATTGATGCCATGTTGTTCATCATCAATTATAAGGACTTTTATCATCAGTTATTGTTCTAAGGATAAGGGTAATCGTATTTCAACTCGAACACCTTCTTTTTTATTGATAAAATCAATTTTTGAATTAGAACCTTTCAATTTATTCAATAAATCCAATCTGTTTTGAACGCTACTAGTTCCGAATGATTTTTTATTAGAATTTTTATTAGGATCTATGCCTCCTCCATTGTCATCTATGCTACAAATAAGCATATTTTGTTCTTTGGTAAATGCAATGGTAATTAGTTCAGTTCCTTTTTTTTCAGAAAAGCCATGCCAAATGCTATTCTCAATAAAAGGTTGCAATAATGATGGTGGTATAAGAGTCTCTTCTATATTAATATCATCACTAATTATAATGTCATAGGTAAAGGTGTTGCTAAGTCTTTGTTGTTCTAGTTTTATGTAGGTTTCCAAAAATTCAATTTCTTCATTTAAAGGTACCTCATCTTCTTTTGAATTATCTAGTATATTACGCATCATTATAGAAAAACGAGTGAGATAACGACTTGCTTCTTCTTTTTTATTTCTAATGATATAATCATTAATTGAGTTAAGCGTATTGAAAATAAAATGGGGATTCATTTGCGCCCTTAGTGTTTGTAATTCTGATGTAACTATTTTAGCGTTAAGGTCGGCTTCTTTTTTACGCCTAAACAGGGTAAAACCAACAGCAAGCATAGCCATACTAAAAAGACCAACTCCAATACTTGTGTTTCTAACAAAGATTTGTTGTTTTATTTCAGCTTCGTCTATAGCTTTGTTTTTATCAAAATCCGCTTTAAGTATAGATTTTTCCTTTTCGTATTCATATTTAGCTTTGATTCCAGCCACTTCATCTCTTTTTTCATTAGATAATATACTTTCTTTAATTGCTTTTGCTTCCTGTTGTTCTGTATAAGCTTTTTTATAATCTTCAGTTATAAAAGCCGCATGAGATATGCCTTCTTTAGCTAAAAACATTTGTCTTTTATTTTCTGATTTTTTTGCATGTGTGTAAGCAGAATCAAAATATATTTTAGCGTTTTCTGGTTGTTGTTTTTCTAAGTAAATATCTCCAATATTTAGAAGCGCTATTGAAAGGTTGGAATTATGACCTAATTCCTCGTATATAGATTTAGAATGATTTAAGTATTCAAGGGCTTTATCACTTTCTTTTAAGGAATGATATTCAATACCAATGTTGGTTAAGGCGCTTGCTATACTATATTTGTTATCCGTTTTTTTCTTGATTTCATATGAATCATTGAACATTTCCAGAGCCTTTTGGTTCTGCTTTAAAGCACTATATAAATTTCCTAGATTATTATAAGTATTAGCTATGCCGATTTGGTTGTCATTTTTTTTATGAAGTTTTAAGGCATTGTTTTGAAATTCCAATGCGGTTTGATATTGAGAAAGCTTTTCGTATAGCATCCCCAGATTACCTTGTATATCTGCATAAAAAGAAGGCTTGTTTTCATTCATTTGCTCAAAAAGAAATGCTCCTTTTTGAAAGGCATTAAGTGAAGCTGTATAATCTCCCAAATACAGGTGGTTCAATCCTATTTGATTATAAATTCTTCCCATTTTTATTGTGTCTTTTTCTTTTGTGTAAACATCAAGAGCATTTTGAACGAATGGTAAAGATTTTTTATAATCAGATCTTCGAAAATAAAAATTGCCCATATTGAATGATAAGGTTGCTAATCTTTTTGAATGCTCAATACGGGTATAGGTGTCTTCAGCTAATTTGTATAATGAAATGGTCAGGGAGTCATTTCCTCTATTTTGGTAGTTGAAGCCTTTGCGTTCGTATGCAATTCCTAACTGTAGAGAGTCTTTTTCTTTAATAGAAAGTTTTATAGCTTCATCTGCTTTTTCAATTCCTTTTTTTGTATTGGAGTGTGCATAATACCAACTTAATTCATTAAGCACTTCAATTCTACTAAGACTATTGGTCGAATAAATAAGTTGATGTTCTAGTGAATCAATAATTTTTTGTTGAGCAGGGAGAATGAGAATATTCAAAAGAAATATAATTAGAAGACAAAAATTGTTTTTTTTCATTGAGAGTTTTAGAAATTAGTTTTCGTCTCTAATTTAGATATTTTATTTTAACCGTTGAGCATTGTTGCTGAGCTTTTATATGACGAAAACTAAATGGTATAATGCGTAAACTAAATCCCTAGTCAAAATTCAGACTTAATAAGATAAATTTGGAAGGAGAGTAGAATTAAAAAAGTCCTTTCACTTTTTGTAGAAAACTGGTAATTTTTATCTCAACCCAAGTGAAAGACTAAGTTGCTAATGTCTGCGGTAATGCGTGGGCTTAGTTGTTGTCTTTGGATTAAGGTATACCAGTACTTCTACAGAGAAGACACAAATAAGTCTCACGCTATTTTTTACCGTATGAATACACTTCTTAAATATATCCGCGACCCTTGAAAGCTTTTATTAATGCTATCATTTCCCTATTTATTAAACCTGCCTTGTGCTAAATCGATTATTTAACTTATAAAAACGAAAATGAAAAAATCAATACTAATAATGTGTCTTACTATTTTAAGCACTATTTCAATTCAAGCCCAAAAAGAAAAGAAGGGAATAAAAGGATTACTAGGCACAAATGTAGAAGAAAGTCATGATAAATTTGAAGGTACAACTACCTTTCGTATGACAGGCAATAAAGTTAAAATTAATGGAGCTGTTGCAGGCGGAGTTTTAAAAGGGGCTTTGGGACTTATCTCCAAAAACCCAAAAATCAGTATCATAACAACGCGTCTTCAGCTTGAAAATCATATCACAGCAGATAGTGTTAGTAACCTTGCTGTTATTTTCAAAATAAGCTTAGAGGATAATGGGGCGTTCCGGATTATGCAGGGTGAATCTCTAATCTTTTTAGCAGATGGTGAGCGTATCGGTTTATCAACAGGTGGAGCATTTAACTCAGATAATTTTGAGATAGATGGAGATTCTAAAACCCATGCCCGTTATCCGATTGCCCAAGCACAAATTGAAAAAATTATAAACGCAGAAGAGGTTGAATTTCGCATTATGCAAGAAAGTTATCAACTTGGTGAAGCAGAAGCCAGAGACAAAGGGGATACTTCTTTTGAGGGTTCGTTTTCCAAAAAGAATTTTAAAGTGTGGCAAGACTTCTATCAAAACTATGTTATCAATAGACCATAAAATGAATGCCAAAATTTAAAGCCAAAAAATATGAAACCAAAAAGTATAATAAAACATATTTGTCTAACCCTATTTTTAGGGGTTTTATCTTGTAATAAATCAATACCACAGAGTCGTGAAGAAATCAAAAAAATTGAATTAGATACAAAAAAGGAAAACCTAAGAACCTTATTTTTAGGCGCAATTAATTTCTGCTCCGATACTGAATACAGTAAATTTTTAGACAATCCACGATCCAAAGAAGAATATAAAAATGGGGGTAATTGTTGCACCAGTTCCGTACCAAGCCCTTATATTAATTTATCTGAATATTTCATTTATGCAATGGAAGGTGATCGTAGCATTTTTGATAACCAAAATAATCCATTCAAGTTAAGAGAGGTTAGAAAAAAATGGGAAGTAAAAGTCAATAAAATTAGAAAGGAAGCCGAGAGTGTTGAACCAAACAATCTTATATACAAAGGTTTTAGGAGCTCAAATGTAACCACCTATGATTTGAATTCTGGTCAATTAAAATTCGGTTTAGGTTATATGGTTTTAGTAACCTTTGATGGTCTGCAAGGGAATTGGGATGGAAAGATAAACTTTCGCTATAAAGGTGGTAAAAACCCTATCATCCAAGGCTTTGAAATAGCTCTTGATGAAGCTGAAAAACTATTTAGATATTATGAGGATAATGATAGTCGTGCTGGCTTACCCCAACAGAAAAAATTAAACACCATTATAACCTATTCTCTTGAAAAACCCGACCGTAATGATCGTTTAAGCATGTTGATCGTGGATGTTAAAAAAGTAGAATTCTTTCACCCTAACGGTTGGGATAAAAAACTTGGAGAGGTTACACTTTAATATTTTTCAAGAATTAAAATCACAAAAAATGAAAACATTTTTATTTATGATCTTTATGACTTTGCCTTTAGCATTATGTTCTAAAGACAATGACGAGCCAAAACAAGACTTTGTCCCTGTTACACTTGACCTCTCTGGATTAAATATTCAAGAAGATGATACTTCATTTACAGTTAATGGGTTTAAGTTTAGTAATGTAGGTTCTTTTTCACAAGATTACAGTACTCTTGACAACAATAATGAAATCATTAATTTTAATGGGCTTACCATATGGTATGACGGTACTGATCTTCACTATATAGAACTGCTTTTAGATAATATTGAAGGAATATCTAAAATAACAGTAAAGGTTTTTAATAATGGAACAACTACACTTGTAACTATTTATAACGGTAATGATATAGTTGAAGAAAATCAAGCACCATATAGAGTTAATGATGTTGTTTTCGATGTTAAAAACAAAGTTATAGATAAACTGCGTATATCTTCTGCTGAAGGAGCTGCTATATCTATTAAACTTGAATAATTCTAATAATTTAAAAAAACGAAAACTTATAAATATATTTTGATAGTATTTTTCCTATTGATTCTTGGTTGCAGTAGCGGTGTCGAAGATGTCATTGCTAATGGTAAAATGCCCTTAACACCGGACCCATTTTTTTCTGAAAACCTCATAAAACTTTGGATTGGGAGCTTCGTTATGGGTGACAAACAAGAATCTACTCACATTATGGCGTCAAAAAAGCAACCTTTCATAACAACAGTACGTATTACACCATTTTAGGATTACCTGACAATGCCGTTATGGCTTCCATTACTCCATTACTGGAGCGACCTATTATACGGATGGTGGTCACCCTAAGAAAGCTGGCGAAATGTATACACCTTGGAGTCTTTACGACAAAACACTTAGTATAACAATCAGTTTTACTTTTGTTCTTGAAGACAAGGCAAATGCATATATCTTGATTGATACACCTATGATTTTCACTCACGAAGCCATTGTTAATTTCCAAAATGAAGCTGGTCGTCGCATTGAAAAAGAAAGCATTAGCTTCCATACCATTGAAAATACGCTCACAGATGCTGTTCTTGCTCTTGGAAAAAAGACGGCACCATCTTTAAAAAGATTCAATTTAACGATGTTGATGATATTACCATTTCAACATGTTGATCTATGGACCTGTATGCAATAAGTGTAGGAATGCTTAAAGTTGTTAAAATGCCCGAAATAGAATGGTAGAAATATGGCCATCATCTCGGGGTCGGAGAGTTTCCCATTCTGTTGTGCCTTTTGATCTTCAGGTCTTGAAAAAAACGGACGATTTTCTAGTTGTGAAGCAAATTTCCTGTGAAAATCATACCTTTATATTATACATTATTCAGGTTAACTTAGTATCAAAACAAAAGTTCATATCAAATAAATTATCTATTTGGTTGCCAAGCGCATTTAATTAATTGTAAACCTGAGTTCAATATAAAAATGGATTAATAGTATTTTTAATCAGTAGTTTACTGTATATTATCATTGCGAATTTTACTTTTTTCAAGTAAAATTCGCAATCAGATCAATACTAAACAGATTGCCACAGTCATATATCCTTCGCAATGACGCATATGGTTGATACGTAGAAGTTATCATTTTTCACTTAGATTGAACCCAGGTTGTAATATTTTGATTTTCAAAAAAATAAATAGATTAGAAACCTTCTTCTCATTCCCAACGAAAAAGCCTAAAAAACTAATGTTTCTTAAGCCTTTTTTTATTTGTTCCTCCTCCTTGTATAATTAATCGCTTTCAATAATTTCTTCAATGGTTTTGGCCAATTGAAAATCTTTGTCGGTTATACCATCTGCATCATGCGTATTTAAACGGATGGTAAGCGTATTGTAGATATTGCTCCAATCAGGGTGATGATTTTGTAACTCACACTCAAAAGCAATACGTGTCATAATGCAAAAGGTTTCTTTGAAATTCTTAAATTCAAAGGTAGTTTCTATGGCGCCATCTACATAGTCCCATCCTTCTAATTTTTTTAATTCATTAGTTATTTCTTCTAAAGTATATTTTTTCATTGTATGAGTTTTTAGTGCCTTATAAAGGTACTCGTTTTTTTTTGTAGAAATTTTAGGAGCTAGATAGGATAAGACTATCCAAAAATATGATGGTCTATGGTATCCTGGTATGTAGTACGTAAGTGTATGGGTAGTTTGTTACTCTTGGGTAATACCGCCAAATAACGGTCTTCATTAGAGGTGTATACCCTTTTGTAGATGGGGTTGTATAAACCTATCTTTTTAATGATATCTTTAGTGAAATCTTCATGATGTACCAAATCATTACTCCCTAAGTGAAAAATACCAGTTTTGTTTTGGTTGATGATGTAATGTATTTGCTGGGTAAGCTTTTCTATATGGGTAACATTAAAAATTAAATTAGGAAAAACTTCAATGGGTTCTTTAGCGTTTAGCAAGGTTTTAATCTCTTTAATTCTAGGGGAATTATTACCAAAAACCATAGGCAAACGTACTATTATTGCTTTGCTTTTAGGTAAACGAAGCAACATATTTTCTATCTTAATTTTCAATCGCCCATAAATACTTAGAGATAAAGTTTTGTCTAGCTCATACGATGGGTATTTGCTATAGGCGTCAAAAACATTGGCCGAAGATAAATAAAGTAATTTACATTTGTATGTGATAATGTATTCCACAATGTGTTGATGCGCCAAGACTTGAGCCGCAAAATTACCACGGATGGCAGAAATGATATAATCTGGTTTAATACGGTCTAAAAGTTCATATATATCTGTCTGTTCCACATCGTATTTAAAAAATTGTCCATTTTCTTTAAACTCTTTTTCATTGAAACAGTAGGTGCCGTAGGTGTCGTAATAGGCGCATAGCTCTTTGTATATAGCATTGCCTATAAAACCACTTGCGCCTATTATTAAAATTTTATTCTTTCTATCTCCATCCATTGCATCACAACACTTAGTACGGTGTTTGTATTAGCGTATTACCCTTTGTAAAACGGTAATTTAACCACAGTTGCCGCAACTGCTTTTTTTCTAATTTGTATGTGTATTTCTGTGCCAATACTAGACAACACCGTTGGTACATAACCAAGGCCAATTCCTTTGTTTAATGATGGGGACATTGTTCCTGAAGTTACCACGCCAATCTTTTTACCTTGGGTATCTACAATGTCATAATCGTGCCTTGGAATACCTCTTTCATTAAGTTCAAAAGCAATTAATTTACGTTCTGACCCATGTGCTTTCTCTTTTGCTAGGGCTTCACTATTTACAAAATCTTTGGTAAATTTAGTAATCCATCCTAAACCAGCTTCAAAAGGAGATGTGGTATCATTTATGTCGTTTCCGTACAAACAATAGCCCATTTCTAAACGTAACGTATCTCTAGCAGCTAGGCCAATGGGTGCAATACCAAAATCGGCACCAGCTTCAAAAACTTTGTCCCAAATCTGTTTTACCTCTTCATTTTTACAATAAATTTCAAATCCACCTGAGCCTGTATAACCTGTAGCAGATATTATTACGTGCTCTATTCCTGCAAAATCAGCTACTTCAAAAGTGTAAAATTTAATGGCTGCTAAATCTACAGAAGTTAAAGATTGCATAGCTTCTATAGCCTTTGGGCCTTGAATTGCTAGAAGTGAATATCCTTCAGAAATGTTACGCATTTCTGCACCAATAGACTCATTGTATGAAGAAATATGATTCCAGTCTTTGTCAATATTAGAAGCGTTTACAACTAATAAATATTGATCTTCTTTAATGCGATATACAATAAGGTCGTCTACAATACCACCACCTTCGTTTGGTAAATAACTGTATTGTGCCTTATTTATTTCTAATTTTGATGCGTCGTTAGAGGTGACTTTTTGTATTAAATCCAGTGCTTTTGGTCCACTAATTAAAAACTCTCCCATATGAGAGACATCAAAAACACCAACCCCTTTACGTACAGTTTCATGTTCAATAGTTACACCTGCATAAGAGACAGGCATATTATAACCAGCAAAAGGAACCATTTTTGCATGTAGTGCTTCATGTGTTTTTGTAAGAGCAGTATCTTTCATTTATAAATTGTTTTTTGAGGCACAAATTTATCGAAAATAAATGGACAATAATATTCTAGATATAATCTTTTTAATTGGAATTGTACATCCTAAAGGATATTGTTGTTCTTAGTTTAAAAGATACTCTTTTAATTCCTGGTAGGTAGAAATTTTAATGGATTTCTTTTCTTTATCCATTACCTTTTCAATTTGCGCAGGAATTCCTAATTTTTTGTTGATGGTCTCTTCAACCACATCTAAAAACTTAACAGGATGGGCGGTCTCAAGAAAAATTCCATAAGTGCCTGGGTCGTTTTCTAGGTACTTTTTAAGTCCTAAATATCCAACTGCACCATGGGGATCCGCTACATAATTATGGTCTTTAAATAATTTTTTCATCGCATTCTTTGTCTCTTCGTCAGTGAATGCATACGATGAAATGTTCTTGCGAATGGTTGCCAAGTTGTTCTGATAAATATGTTGAATTCTAATAAAATTACTAGGATCACCCACATCCATAGCGTTGGATATTGTAGCTTTAGAGGGCTTTGGCTCATATTTTCCTGTTTGCATAAAATGAGGGACCACATCATTAATATTAGTTGCAGCTATAAAATGTTTTACAGGCATCCCTAATTGTTGTGCCATAATACCAGCACAGATGTTGCCAAAATTACCACTAGGAATAGAGAAAACAATTTTTTTTCCTTTAGCAATGCTTTGCTTGTAGGCAAAGAGAAAATAAAACAACTGTGGTAACCAACGCGCCACATTAATGGAATTGGCAGAAGTTAACTGCATATTTTTTAACAATTCTTCATCTAAAAAAGCTTTTTTCACCATTGCTTGGCAATCATCAAAAGTTCCATTGACTTCTAGAGCGGTAATATTTTTACCTAGCGTTGTGAGTTGTTTTTCTTGAATGTCACTCACTTTACCACTAGGATATAAGATCACTACATTGACGCCTTTTACATCTAAAAATCCATTGGCAACAGCTCCTCCAGTATCACCAGATGTTGCAACTAATACAGTTACTTCAGAATCATTTCCTTGAGAAAAATAGCCGAGACAACGCGCCATAAAACGTGCACCTACATCTTTAAATGCCATTGTTGGCCCATGAAATAGCTCCAAGGTGCCTACGTTTTCTTCAATAGGAACCACAGGGAAGTCAAAATCGAGCACAGCTGCTATTATTTCTTTTAACTTAGTTGCAGGTATGTTATCACCTACAAATTGTTTTATGGCAGTATACGCAATTTCATGATTGCTTAATGAATCTAAAATTGAGAAGAATTCATGGGTAAGTGGGGTTATACTTTCAGGGAAATATAATCCTTTATCTGGAGCAATACCTTTAATTACAGCATCTTTAAAAGATACACTTGGGGCTTTTTTATTTAAACTATAATAATTCATTACTGATTATTTTTTTGTGTTAACTGTTCCAAATTTTCCAAGCTTCTTCCGCCTGATATTCTAGCATATTCTGTCCATTACAAATACTGGCACCTAGCGCTTCACCAGTTCTTAAAAAAGCCGTTTTTTCTGGATTGTAAATAAGGTCAAAAAGTAAATGTTTGTCAGTTATTAATTGGTATGGAATAGCTGGTTTTTGAGTTGTATTGGGGTGTGTTCCTAAGGGCGTACAGTTAACAATAACCGTATGTTGTCTCATTACGTTTTCGTCCAATTGCTGATAACTAAATTGGTTTTCTGAAGGAGTTCTGGATACGTATGTAGATCGTATACCTTTTTCTTCTAAAACGTATTTGACTGCTTTTGATGCGCCTCCAGTACCTAAAATAAGCGCTTTTGTATGGTGTTGTTTTAAATATGGTTCAATAGACTTTTGAAAGCCATAGGCATCTGTATTGTAACCAATGCGTCCTTTTTTTGTAAAATGTATGGTGTTAACTGCTCCAATTTTTTTTGCTTTAGGATGTAATTCATCCAAATAAGGAATAACACTTTCTTTGTAGGGGATAGTTACATTACAACCTTTTATGTTTGAACTGTTTTTTACAACTGCATTAAATTCTTCAATCTCTTGAAAATCAAAATTCTCATAGGAATGATTGTCTAAGCCTAAATCCTTGAATTTTTGAGTAAAATATCCTTTAGAAAATGAATACGAAATATTTTTTCCTATCAATCCAAATCTAAGATGTTGTTTTTCTGTTTTTTCCATACCAATCTAGTCCTAATAAAATACTTATTCCAATAATAACAAAGAAAACTGCCCACCATGTTTCAGAAATTCCAAAATCAGGAAAATAGCGAGAATAATTTTTGATAATCTCATTTCCATTAGAATCCGTTAATATAGTACCAAGGTCGTCTGTCTTATAAACCGTCTTTTTCCACGGCCAAACAACACCCAAAGACCCTGTTATAAAGCCTAAAAGTACAGCTGTAGTAATATGCTTATAGTGTTTTAATACATAGCTAATAATATGAGATAGGGTCACTAGGCCTGTTGCAGAGCCTAAAGTGAAAACACCTAATATTTTTAGTGCACTTATGCGCTCTATGCTTTTTGTAAAGCTAAAGTCTCCTTTGATAATTTCTAAAAAAGTATCATAAAGAGCATTTACTGAATCTACTAAAAGGAGCACGTAATTACCGAGTAATATCAATATAAAAGAGCCCGATAATCCGGGTAACGTCATACCTGATACACTTATGATACCACAGAAAAAAATAAAAAAGAGATTGTCATTTTCTTTAGCAGGACTTAGAAAACTTATTGATATGCCTATGGTTAAACCTATAAGGGCTGCAAAAATTGTTCTCTTTTTCCAATGGTCAAAATCCTTACCAATATAATATATAGACCCTAGTATCATTCCAAAAAAAGCTGCCCAAACATAGAGTTCTTTGTGTACTAAAAAATAGTCTAGTACCTTGGATACACTAAAATAGCTCACCAGCATCCCAAAAATTAGAAGAAATAGGAAAGATCCGTTAATATAGGTATAGAAGCTTTTAAATCTTCCATTAATGAAAAGCTTAAAGGCTTTAAAGTTAATTTTTTGTAGCGAGTATATAAATTCTTCATAAAAACCTCCAACAAAAGCTACAATACCGCCAGATACCCCTGGAACTTTATTTGCTGCACCCATGCAAAGTCCTTTTATAACAAGGAAAATCTTGTCGATAAATGTTCTTGTGCGTGCCATTGATTTTCCTATTTTTTTGAAGCTACTTTTTCTAAGATAAAAATAAGCGAAAAACCGAATAAGGCTAAAATTACTGCAGTTATTAATTGATTATCTCCATCAAAAGAAAAGGGGGAGACATTTTGTTCCGAAATAGTTATTATTTTGTCTCCAAAAGTTTTGGTTTCCAATACTTTTTTCCAAGGCCATATTTTTGCCAATGAGCCAATGATAAACCCTGTTAATACGGCTAAGGTTAGATTTTTTTGATGATTAAACATCCACTTTAAAATACGAGCAAAACTCAGTAATCCAAAAATAGCACCAGCTCCAACAATAGCAATTGTTTTTATATCATATTCGTGTACAGCATCTAATATAGTTTTATACGATCCAAGTAAAACCAGTATAAAAGCTCCAGAAATACCTGGTAAAATCATGGCGCATATGGCTAATGCTCCAGACAAAAACAAATAGGGTAGGCTTGTCATATTCTCGTTTGGAGGTAATGTAGTAATATAGTAAGCAACTGCGGAGCCTATAATTAAACCTAGAACAGCACCGATGTTCCATTTTTCAATGGATTTAGCAACAATAATAATACTTGCAAGCACAAGTCCAAAAAAGAAAGACCAAACCAATATGGGTTTATTTTCTAATAACCAACTAATGCCTTTTGCTAATGATAATACACTAATGGCTATACCTAAAAAAAGAGCAGCTAAAAAGTTTCCATTTAATTTTTTCCACATTGCCTTTAAGCCTGCTTCTTTAAGCGTTTTAAAGAGTGAAAAATTTATATTATTTATGGTTTCTATGAGCTCTTCATAAATTCCAGAAATAAAAGCAATTGTGCCACCAGATACCCCTGGAACAACATCTGCTGCCCCCATAGCTAACCCTTTTAGGGTAATATAAAAATACTGTAGTACGTTACGCTCTTCCATAAATTATTTTAAAAAAAAGTAAAAATATGTATTTATTTGGAAGTGCTGTTGAATTCTTCGATAATGTTGTTAATCCAAGCATTATTTTTAAACTGAGGAAACTCCATCTTAAAAGTACCTAATTTTTTTGTGCTGTGTTCCAAAGCTTTTACAAGATATTCTTTAGCTTTAATTGTTTGGTCTAAAATTAAATGAGACCCCGCAATTTTATATAAGATATCGGGATTTTTAGGATAAAACTCTAAGGCTTGTTGCAATATTTGAAGTGCTGAACGGGAATCTCCTTTTTTTATGACTAAGCTACTCCATAATAACCAAGTTTTTAATTCACAGTCTCCTAAATCTATCATTTTTTGGTACGCAGCCTCAGCTTCTTCATATTGGTTTAATGCTTCATTAATATGAGCGCACTTGCTCCAATATACTAAATTTTCGTCGTCTATATTTGTTGCCTTTGTTATGTATTCCTTGGCCTTAAGGTAGTCTTTTTGCTTAATGTAAAAATCGGTAATTGCTAGCCACCCTTTGTCTAGTAGTGGATCTTCATGCACTGTTTGAAAAAAATAGAACTTGGCCATTTCTACATTACCTAATTTCTCATAACATTTGCCAATTCTTAAATAAGCAAAAGCTGATGGATCCTCGATTTCTATGGTAATTTCATAATTCTCTATAGCCTCTTCATAACGCTTAAGTCTTTCTAATACTTTTCCTTTTTCAAAATAAGCACCAATGAACGTATCTTCAGAGATAATAGCAAAATCAAAAGCAGCTAAAGCTTCTTTGTACATTTTTTTTGCAAAATATTGTATGCCCAATTGTTGCCAGGCTACTTCACAATAAGGATTTTTATCTAAATAGTCATTGAGAAAAATTATTGCACCATCAAAATCTTCTAAATATTCAAAGCAATAAATTATATTGAATAGCGAGGCGTAATCATATTCATCAAACAAAACACATTGGATAAAATGCTTTTTTGCTTCTTCAAAATTATCCATAAAGAGGTGTTCCATTCCTAATAAAGAATGAATATCTATGGTGTCGTCTGAAAGAATTAGTGCTTTATTTAACAGGGCTATAGCAGTTTCATGATCATCTTTTTTAGAGAAAATGTTTGCCCGTTGTATGTATATTTCTTCGTTATTGCTATCTAAAATTTGTAGACTGTCTAGCATTTTTTCAGCAACTTCTAGGTTGTTTTCAAAAACGTGAACCTCTACTTCTAATAATTTTAATTCTATGGTACTTGGGTGTTGTGTTAGTCCAATTTTAATGGCTTTTTTTGCCAAAGATATTTTTCCATTATTTAGATAGTGGTGAATAATATCTTCAAAATCTTCAGCGTCAAAGAAATAGACATCATCTGTCTTTAACATTGACTCAAATTTTGCTATTGGTCTATCTGGTCTTTCGTCAGCATCTAACGCCATAAATTCTTTCTTGCTTGTAAGATTAAAATAAAAGTAAGGTATTAGGCTACTTTTTTAAGCTATTTACAGGGTATATTATTAACAATTTAGTTAACAACCTAATCATTGTACTTGTTTAACGCTTCAATAATTATCTTACAACCTGTTTTAATTTCATCGGCTGAAATAGTTAAAGGAGGCGAAATGCGTATCGCTTTAGTTTCAAACAAAAGCCAAAAAAGGATTAGTTTGTTTTTTGCGCAATACATTACAACGTGGTTGGTAATTTCAGCATTCTCTAAGAGGATTGCTAGCATTAAACCTTTGCCGCGAATTTCTTTGATGTATTTATGTTTTAAATGTGTTTTAAAAATCTGTTCTTTTTCTAAAGTGTCCTTAATTAAACTAGTAATTATAAGTTCTTGCAGCGTGGCTAAACTGGCGGCTGCAACTACAGGGTTGCCGCCAAAAGTTGTAATATGGCCAAGTTTAGGATTACTTTGTAAGTTTTGCATTAAGGCATTAGAGGCTACAAATGCACCAACCGGTAAGCCAGATGCCATTCCTTTGCCTATAACAAGAATATCTGGTGTGCAATTGTAATGCTGAAAAGCAAAAAGCTTTCCTGTTCTTCCAAAACCAGGTTGTATTTCATCTAATATAAGTAGTGCACCTACTTTAGAACACCGTTCCCTTACTTTTTCCAAGTAATTATTTTTGGGGACTATAAAGCCAGCGCCACCTTGGATGGTTTCTAACAGTACGGCTGCAGTTTTTTCTGTTATTTGTTGTACATCTTCTTCGGCATTGAAATTAATAAAAGCAACATCAGGGATTAAAGGTCTAAATGCACTTTTTTGACTTTCTACACCGGAAACACTCATACTACCCATAGTATTGCCGTGGTATGAATTGTGAGCAGCGATAATTTGTGATCTTCCGGTTGATCGCCTAGCTAATTTTAGAGCACCTTCTATGGCTTCAGTTCCAGAGTTAACCAAATAAGTAGTTTCTAATGAATCTGGTAGTAATGAGGCTAACAATTTTGAATAAGCAACAGCAGGTCTTAGGGCGTATTCTCCATACACCATAACATGCATGTATTCTGAGGCTTGTTTGGTAACCGCATCAACAACTTTTGGATGGCAATGGCCCAAGGTGCATGCTGAAACTCCTGCAACAAAATCTAAATGAGCAGTATTGTTTTGGTCATAGATATAACTTCCGCTAGCCCTAGATACTTGTAGTGATAAAGGGTGTGGACTTGTCTGTGCTTGATATTTTAAAAAGTCAGCTTTCATGACTTATTTGATTTCTTGTTGAGCGACCTTGTTTTTTGAAGATTTCTTTACAGGTTTGGAGGCTTCTTTTTTTCTAGTGGCTTTGGAATTGGGAAACTGGTTTATAGGGTCGTTTTCATTTTTAGTACGTGCTTCTTCCTCAGCATCTATATCTATGGGACTGCTAATTCCTTTAATGATTGGTAAGACAAAATTTCTATCATCCTCATCAAAAATGTCATCTTTTGTATGGATGCGTTGGTCTCCATACCAAACAAATCCTTCTAGTTTAGCTCCTTTCTCTGGTTCTTCACCTTCAGGATAGGTAACTCCGGCAGGATTTTGAAAATAGGTGATAATGTCCATTTCATTATTCTCCATAAGCATGTTTACTTTGCCACAAATAGACTTATCTATGCCTATTAAACGTTGCTCATCATTATACGAATAATAAATTACCTCAACGTTTTGTACTAGGTCTATGATTTTAAGTTTGTTGTCTACAAATTTTCCAAACAAATTTTTTCCTTTGGCTTGGTTGTATCCGGTTTTTCCTATAGTGTCTAAAGAAACAATAAAAGCATTATTTATCACTTTTAATGAATCTAACTTGTCCGTTTCTAAATCACTAATTAAGTGAATGCTGTCGCCCGTCATTTGGTTGTCTACATTCCAAACTATTGGCTTGGTAATAAGCTGTGTAATCCCTGTTTTTTGCTCGTAATGAATAGAATCGCATTTGCCACTTAGGTCCGTTTTAAAAATTCTAGCAGCTCTAAAAGCGCGTATGACTCTATTCTCTGGCTTCCCCGTGATCATTAGCGTATCCCCATGAATGTATACCGAATCTTTTTCCATCACATTAATGGCTACGGCTTTCTTGGTAGCAAAGACAGAATCTAAGGCCTTGTATACTTCTGCGTAATGTGCTCGTACAACTCCATTATTAATAGTATCTGTTACGACGATATTATTGGTTGCTGATGCAAATTGATTTTTTTTATTAAAAAACAAACTATCTCCAACGATAATTTTATTGTCGTAATCTATGCGGGTGTTTTTTATACCATAACCACTTTCTACTTTCGTATCATAAAACCCACGCTCACAATACATCTTATAATCTTCACCTGTAATCGTGGTAGGGCCATACATATATACGTTTTCTGAGGTGGTGTAATAATCTAACCTGTCAGAAACTATTTTATAATCTGGGTTGGTGATTTTTACACTATCCAAAAGTTGGTACTTTTTGGTGGTCATATAATACGTACCAATTTTGCTGGTGGATACATTAGAAGTGTCTACAATAGTACCAAAATGTTTGTAATAAGATTCTTGTTTTTCCCTGTCAAAATACAAGGTGTCTGTAGTTAAGGTAGCATCTGGACTTTGTAAAACCACTTTTTTAGAAGCTTTGGCAAGTTTAATGTCTCCAAAATACTCAAGTTTTCCACTATCCATTTGTATGGAGTCGCCTTGCTGCATACGAACATTATCTATAGCAATAAGTGTATTTTCTTTCGGATAAAACACAGCAATATCACACCATAAGGTAGCTCCTGCATGCTCAAACTCTACCTGTCTTTCGCTATCTCTACTAAAAATAGAAGCGCCAGGGAAATTAACTTCATTTTTTGTGAAGTTAGCTCCGTGTACAATGTTTATAAGTTTTTTTTCTGGTGGCTGCTCCTGCGCATGTACACCAAAAACAAATAGTAATAATCCGATGACTACATTTAATTTTAACAAGTCTAAAAGTTTTGTTCAAAAATAGGTTTTTTTTGATTGTTCTCTAATAGATTGGCATAGTTTTAAGAGTAAGAAGAAATAGTACAATACATTATGAAATAAAAAAAGCCGCTTTTTTTATAAAGCGGCTTTTTGTTATCTGTTTATGGTTTGCTTTCTGTCTGGACCTACAGAAATGATTTTAATTGGAATTTCTAATTCTTTTTCTAGAAATTCTATATACTGATTTAACTCTTTAGGGAATTGAGACGTTTCTGTCATTTTAGTTAAATCCTCTTTCCAACAAGGGAATTCTGTATAGATTGGAGTTACACTCTCTGGTTCTATATTATAGGGGAAATGAGAAATTGTTTTTCCATTATATTTATAAGCAGTACATACTTGTAAGTTGTCAAAACCAGAAAGAACATCGCCTTTCATCATATTTAACTGGGTAACACCATTTACTTGGCACGCATATTTTAAGGCAACCAAATCTAGCCAACCACAACGACGAGGCCTGCCAGTTACAGCACCGAATTCATGACCAACCTTGGCCATTTTAGCACCTACTTCATCAAACAACTCTGTAGGGAACGGACCAGAACCTACACGTGTAGTATATGCTTTAAAAATACCGTGAACTTCTTTTACCTTATTTGGGGCAATTCCCAAACCAGTACATGCGCCAGCTGCTGTTGTATTGGAAGAAGTTACAAACGGATATGTTCCAAAATCGATATCTAATAATGATCCTTGAGCACCTTCAGCTAAGATGGTTTTGCCCTCTTTCATTGCTTGGTTTAAATACTCTTCACTATCTATAAAAGTTAACTCTTTTAAGCGATCAACAGCTTCAAAGAATTCAACTTCCATTTCATCCAAATCATATTGCACATCAACATTGTAGAAGCTAATCATAGCTTCATGCTTGTCTGCAAGATTTCTATATTTTTCTTTCCAAGAATCTAATTCCAAATCCCCAACACGGATACCATTTCGGCCAGTTTTGTCCATATATGTAGGACCTATTCCTTTTAAGGTAGAGCCAATTTTTGCTTTTCCTTTCGATGCTTCAGAAGCGGCATCAAGCAAACGGTGGGTGGGTAAAATTAGATGGGCTTTTCTTGAAATTATTAGTTTTGCTTTATAATCAATATTAAATTGATCCAAACCATCTAACTCTTTTACAAAAACTACAGGGTCTATAACAACGCCGTTACCAATAACATTAATTGCTTTGTCATGAAAAATTCCAGACGGAATTGTTCTAAGCACGTGTTTAATGCCATCAAATTCTAAAGTGTGACCTGCATTTGGTCCCCCTTGAAAACGTGCAATAATGTCGTAATCTTTAGTTAATACATCAACAATTTTTCCTTTTCCTTCGTCTCCCCATTGGAGCCCTAGTAGTAAATCTACTGCCATTTGTTGTAATTGGTTAGTTGTTCTCGTTATTATTTTTAGTTCCGTAGAAGTATAAAGAGTGATTTGTTATTTTAATATCAAACACTTCTTCTATTGTTTTTTTTATGGATTGTATCCTAGGATCGCAAAATTCCATTACTTCACCTGTATCTGTCAGAATAACATGATCATGTTGTCTATCAAAATAGGATTTTTCATATTGAGCTTGGTTTTTTCCAAATTGGTGCTTCCGAACCAATTTGCAATCTAATAAAAGTTCAATAGTGTTGTATAAGGTTGCTCTACTTACTCTGTAGTTCTTATTTTTCATCTTAATATAGAGCGATTCTATATCAAAATGATCTTCATTTTCATAAATTTCTTGGAGTATAGCGTAGCGTTCAGGAGTTTTTCTGTGACCGTTTTCTCCTAAAAAAGTTGTGAAGACATTTTTTACAATATCTTGGTTTTTATTAGTACCCATAGTATTTTCTACAGCTTTCAATTTGCAAATGTAGTGTAAATTTTAAATTCTTGCTACTTTATCTATGCCGTTAATTTTCTTTAAATTAGCAATTAGCTTGTTTAAGATAGAATTATTTTTGACGACAACGGTTATTTTTCCTGAAAAAGTACCGCTATCTGTATCAAAATTAACATTTCTCATGTTCACATGCATCTGTTGTGATATGATTTTAGTTAGATCACTAATAATTCCAATATTATCTATTCCAGTAAGTTTAATGGTTGCCATAAATTCTTGTTGTGACGAATCTATCCATTTGGCAGGAATTATTCGATAGGCATAGTTCGATTGTAAAGAAATGGCATTGGGACAATTTTTGGTATGAACCTTTACCCCTTCATTAACACTTACAAAACCAAAAACATCATCCCCCGGAATTGGGTTGCAACACTGAGAAAGTTTGTATTTTAATTTTTCTTCTTCTTTGCCAAATACTAATTGATCATACTTCGTTGTAACCTCTTCCTTGTCAATATTGTCAGGTACAGGCGATTTTCTAATTCTGTTTTTAAAAAAACTAATAAAAGCATTACTGTATGAAGATGCAAAATCTTTTATTTGGGTATTGTCTATAGAGCCAGTACCAACTCTATAAAATAAATCTAAACTAGTTTTTAACTTAAAGTGAGAAACTAATTTATTAACCGTGTCTTCATTAAAGCTAATTTTTTGAGACTTTAATTTACGGCGTAATATTTCTTTTCCATCTTCTGCAACTTCTTTTTTATCTTCTCTTAAAGATGATTTGATTTTAGATCTAGCACGTGCTGTAGTGGCATAGTCTAGCCAGCTTTGATTTGGTTTGGATTTATCTGAAGTAATAACCTCTACTTGATCACCACTATGTAAAACGGTATTTAGCGGCACTAATTTGCCATTAACTTTGGTACCTCTTGTTTTTAAACCAACTTCTGAGTGAATGTGAAAGGCAAAATCTAACGAAGTAGAACCTTTGGGTAATGATTTTAAATCTCCCTGTGGTGTGAATACAAATATTTCTTTAGAATAAAGATTCAGTTTAAATTCTTCAACAAAATCTACTGCGTTTACATTTGCATTTTCCAGTGCCTCTTGTAACCGATTTAACCAAACCTCGATACCTTGTTCTTTTTGGTCCCCGTGTTTGTATTTAAAATGAGCTGCATATCCTTTTTCTGCAATTTCATGCATCCGCTCGCTGCGTATTTGTACTTCTACCCATTTTGCTTTAAACCCCATCACTGTGATGTGCAAAGCTTCATACCCTGTAGATTTAGGCGAAGAAATCCAATCGCGCAAACGTACTGGGTTAGGTATAAAATTGTCCGTTACTATCGAGTAAATTTTCCAAGCTAAGAATTTTTCATTTGCAGGGTCAGATTTATAAATAATTCGAATCGCAAATTTGTCATAAATTTCATCAAAAGGAACATTTTGCATCTTCATTTTTCTACGAATAGAAAATATAGATTTCGTTCTTCCTTTGATGGTATAATTTAAACCTTCCTTGTCTAAAGAATCTTTTAATGTGGTAGAGAAAGCATCAATATACGCTTGCTGTTCTTCCTTTGTTTCTTCAATTTTACTCTGAATATCATAATAAACTTCAGGTTCTGTATATTTTAAGCTTAAATCTTCTAATTCGGTTTTAATATTGTACAGTCCAATTCTATGCGCTAGTGGGGCATAGATGTATAATGTTTCTGATGCGATCTTTAGTTGCTTATGTTCGGGCATAGAATCCATCGTAAGCATATTGTGATAACGATCTGCAATTTTTATAATAATAACCCGAACATCATCATTTAGTGTCAACAACATTTTTCTAAAATTCTCTGCCTGTTGAGATACATTCATATCTTTTTTAAGGTGCGCTATTTTAGTTAGACCATCTACTATTTTAGCCACAGTTTCCCCAAACATCCTTTCGATGTCTGCAAGCGTATAATGAGTGTCTTCAACAACGTCATGGAGTAGGGCAGATGCAATGGAAGCAGCATCTAAACCAATTTCAGAGGCAACGATCCGAGCAACAGCAATAGGATGAAAAATATAAGCCTCGCCAGATTTTCTACGTTGGTCTTTATGAGCATCTAAAGCAATTTCAAAGGCAGAACGAATCAATTTTTTGTCTTCATCTGAAAGCGTAAGGTAACTTACGCGCAATAACTCTTTGTATTGGCGTGTAATTTCCTTATTTTCTTTTTTTATGTCTGCTTCAGTCATCATAATTTAAAATTACGCTAATCTTTGAAATTTGCCTATTTTATTTTTTTAAATTCTTAATTCTGTCCAAAAGAGTAGGGTGGGAATAATTCATAAAAACATAAGTAGAATGCGGTGTAAGATTACTTAAGCTGGTCTTTGATAACTTTTTAAGAGATGTTATAAGTGGTGTTGCATTGTAAGTATTTTTGGCGTAGTTATCCGCTTGATATTCAAATTTTCTTGAGAGATAATTCATGATAAGTCCGGTTACTTCTGAAATAGGACTGTATAAAATTCCAAAACTTATAAGGGCGGCGTGAAAACTAGGGGTGGATACTCCAATAGCTAAGGATACCTCAGGAGTATTAATGAAAAGCGATAATATAAAAAGCGTTAAACCTGTTAATAAGATGGAAGCCGTTAGGTTAAAAATGATGTGTTTGCGTTTGTAGTGTCCAACTTCATGCGCTAAAACGGCAACTATTTCTTCCTCCTCCAAATCGTTGACCAAGGTGTCATAAAGCGTTACCCGTTTTTGTTTTCCAAAACCAGAAAAGTATGCATTTGCTTTTGTAGACCTTTTAGATCCATCTATTATGAATATATTTTGTAGCTCAAAGCCTACTTTTTTTGCATAATCTTCAATTTTGATTTTAAGGGTGCCATTGCCTAGAGGTGTCTGTTTGTTAAAAAGAGGCACTATTAATTTGCTGTAAAACATATTCATAAAAAGAGATAATAAAGCAATAACTCCCCAAGCATATATCCAAAAATTGGTTCCTGCCCACTCATAAAACCAGATGACTAGTGTTAAGATTCCGCCCCCTAAAAATGCTGTTAACAACCAGCTTTTTAAAATATCTATGAAGAACGTTTTTCTTGAGGTTTTATTAAAATCAAATTTTTCTTCAATAACAAAAGTGCTGTAATAGGAAAAGGGAATATTTACAATACTACTACCAATCATTATAATTGCAAAGAAAATAATGGCAATTAGAATAGGGTTTGTAGTATAATTTCTGGCAATACCATCTGCCCATTCAAATCCGCCAAAAATTAAAAACGAAAGGGTGAGGAGTAAAGAAAATGTTCCTGACAAAACTCCAAACCTATAGTTTGCTGTTTTGTATAGTTGTGATTTTTTATACTCTACTACATCAAAAATATCACTTAGCTCATTAGGTATAGGGTCTTTGAATTTTTTAGCATTCAGGTAATCTACAGTGGCATCTACTAGAAACTGAAGAATTATTATAGCAATTAGTATATAGAATAAGGAACTCATGATTTGGTTAGTTTAAGTAATGTAAGAATAAGAGAAACTAATTTCGTTGCCGTTTGGCTTCAAAAATAACTACTGCTGCTGCCACAGAAACATTCATAGAATCTATTTCACCTTCCATTGGTATAATTATATTTTGAGTGGCACTATTTAACCATTCTTCGGATAAACCAGTAGCTTCTGTACCTACCACAATGGCAGAACTTTTAGTATAATCTATTTTTGTGTATTCCTTCGAGGCTGTTAGTGCCGCGCAATAAATCTGTATATTATTTGCTTTTAAAAAGGAGATGATTTCTGCGGTACTCCCCATTGCGATATTATTGGTAAACAAACTACCCACACTAGACCGAATCGTATTAGGGTTGTACAAATCTGTTTTTGGGTTTGCAATAATTACGGCAGCTAAGTTTGCCGCATCTGCAGTACGTAGTAAGGCACCAATATTGCCAGGTTTTTCAGGTGCTTCAACGACTAGAACTAAAGGTTTTTTTGGTGATAGTTTTAAATTACCTATAGAATGTTCTTTGCACTTCACAAGAGCTAAAACACCTTCTGTGGTTGTTCTGTAGGCTATTTTCTGATAAATATCTGTTGTAATTTGAATAAGGTCTATAGTAGAGTTATTTTTTGTAAGATCGATAACAGTTTGATTAGAAACTAAATCTGGACAAAAAAACAAAGTATCTATTTCATAATTGCCTTTTAAAGCAAGTTGTAACTCTCTAACTCCTTCCAAAACAAAAAGATTAGCTTTCTTACGCTCCCTAGATTTGTCCTGTAACAGAAGTGTCTTCTTAACAAGGGGGTTCTGTAGGCTAGTGATTTGCTTAATATTGTTCATTGTTACAAAAGTAATGCAATATTGTAAACTATTTTAAGTCAGTACGACAAATTGCAGAATGTTAATTGTATTATTTAAAAAATGAATTTAAAACAAATGAAGTATTTCGTATTCGTAGTTGTTTTTTCCTTTTTTATTTCTTGTAAGCAAGAGAAAAAGGAAATGTTAAATGAAGAGGCAAGTAAAGAAATAGTAGCGATAACGACTTCCAATAATTACTCTGAAAAATTACAGCAAGTTTTTGAAGCTCACGGAGGTGTAGCCCAATGGAAAAAAATGCAGTCCTTGGTATTTGAACTTCCTAAACCTGACGCCAGAGAAATACATACCATAAATTTGCAAACTAGGCAAGATAAGGTAGAGACACCAAGCTATACCATTGGTTATGATGGGATTAAAACTTGGCTGTTAGATACCGACAATAGCTTTAAAGGTGATGCTGTTTTTTATCATAACTTAATGTTTTATTTTTATGCTATGCCTTTTGTTTTGGCAGACGATGGTATTGTTTACGGTGAAACAGCGGCTGTAGTGTATGAAGGGAAAAGTTACCCAGGTGTGAGTATTCGTTACAATCCAGGAGTAGGAACCTCATACAAAGATTTGTATTTTATACATTTTGATCCAGATACAAAGCAAATGGCTTGGTTGGGTTATAGTGTTAGCTACCGAAGTGGAGAGTCTTCCGATAAGTTTAGTTGGATACATTATAATGATTGGCAAACTATAAGTGGATTAGTATTGCCAAAATCTATAACGTGGTATAAAACTGAGGATGGTGTGCTTACGGAACCAAGGAACACCGTTTCTTTTGAAAATGTTGTGTTAGGTAAAGATGTACAACCAAATACTTTCTTTAGTAAACCGGAAGCAGCTGTTTTTGTTGAGGGTAAGATACAAGAATAAAATAAATTGTATAAAAAAGCCCCCTAAAAATATTTTATTTTTAGGGGGCTTTTTTTGTATATCTAATGCTTATTGTCCAGCATTGTATTTCCCCATATATCTTTTATAAAGTTCTGTTTGATGTGTCTCTAAGGAAACATCCCTACCATCAATAAAAGCATAAATTAATTTGTTGGTGCGCATATCTAAGGCATCACCTTCAGATATAAATAAAGTGGCGCTTTTGCCAACAGCTAAAGTTCCATATGAATCTCCAATACCTAAAATATCTGCGGTGTTTTTAGTGATTAATTGTAATGCGGCTTCCTTTTCCATGCCATAGGCGATTGCCTGACCAGCATAAAAAGGCAGGTTTCTATTTTGAAAATTTGCTTCTCCGTTGTTTTGTATACCAACCAATAATCCAGCATCAGTTAATAATTTAGGCATCTTATACGGTAAATCATAATCATCATCATTGCTATTAGGTAAGTTATGAGTAGCCCTAACTAATACAGGAACATTATTTTTAACTAGAAAGTCGGTTATTTTATAAGCATTATAACCGCCAACTAAAACGATATTATCAATCCCATTATCTTTTAATGTTGAAACAGCATCAATAATTTCTTTTTCTCCATCAGTGTATACAAATAGTTTTTGCTTGCCATTAAAAAGACCCTGCATTGCTGCAAATTCTTGATGCAGTTGTTTGCTTGTGGCATCTGAATAGGCTTTGGAATTTGTGATAAATTCAACAATGCTAGCGATGTTTTTTTTGTACTCTTTATTGGGCTGCATCCCTCTAGGTTCACCTAGCCAAAAACGACCTCTCCTGTAACTGTTTGGCCAGTGTAAGTGTATCCCGTCATCTGTTTTAACTGCGGCGTCTTCCCAGTTCCAAGCATCCAATTGTACTATAGAAGAAGTGCCTGAAATAACGCCTCCTTTGGGAGCTATTTGCGCCATAAGCACACCATTTGGTCGCATGCTTTCTATTACTTTAGATTCCGAATTATAGGCGATAATGCTTCTAACATGTGGTATCATTCCGCCAATTTCTGCCTGGTCATTACTTGCTCTTACGGCATCTACTTCTACAAGTCCTAAAACGGTGCAAGCGGCTATAAATCCTGGATACACGTGTTTTCCCTTAGCGTTTATAATTTTTCCTTTACGAGCAATTTTCATTCGGGCATCGCCTACAAATGTAATTTTACCATTTTCAAAGATTAATAAGGAGTTTTCTATCACTTTTCCATCTCCTAAATGAGCAACAGCGCCTTCTATAGTAATTGCTCCTTCTTGTGGACTACCAGGTGTTTGTTGTGCAAACCCATTAGTAATAAAGCAAAATACGAGCAGTATGTATATAATATTTTTCATTTCTGTTTTTTTTATGTTGTCTATTAGGTTTACCATTCTGTATCCATTGTGTCACAATGGAATTTAGGTTTTTGTTTCATAATAGGCTTTTGTGTTGGTTTTCCACCTTCCTTTTCTTCTAACATCATAGAAATAAGTTTATTTCTTTCTGTTTTTATGGCTTCTCGCTGTTGTTTGTCTTTTTCTAAATCAAAATAAACAACACCTTCTATTACTGTTTTTTCTGCTTTAGCATAAACAGATAAGGGGTGGTTGTTCCAAAGAACTAGATCAGCTTCTTTGCCCTCCTTAATACTACCAACACGGTTGTCTATATGTAGTAATTTAGCAGGGTTAATGGTGACCATTTTCCAAGCCTCTAGTTCTGTCATATTTCCATATTTCACCGTTTTTGCAGCTTCTTGGTTTAACCTTCTAGACATTTCAGCATCATCACTGTTAATTGCTACAGTAATTCCTTGACTTTGCATTATGGCAGCATTGTAAGGTATGGCGTCGTTCACTTCAAATTTGTATGCCCACCAATCACTAAATGTAGAAGCTCCTGCACCGTGTTTTTTCATTTTATCAGCAACTTTGTATCCTTCTAAAATATGCGTAAAGGTATTTACTGTAAAGTTGAATTTTTCAGCAACTTTTAGTAACATATTAATTTCACTTTGTACATAAGAGTGACAACTAATAAAACGTTCGCCATTTAAAATTTCGGCAAGAACTTCCATCTCTTCATCGTATCGGAAGGGTTGCCCGCTTTTTTTCTTTTGGTCGTATTCTTTGCCACGTTGAAAATAATCGATGAACATTTGTTCAACACCCATTCTCGTTTGTGGAAAACGAGAGTAACTACTCCAGTTGGATTGTTTTACATTTTCACCTAAGGCAAACTTTATAAACTTAGGGGAATTGTCATAAATCATTTCATTTGCATTTTCACCCCACTTTAATTTTAGTAAGGCAGAACGACCTCCAATTGGATTTGCAGATCCGTGTAGTAACTGAATCGTAGTAACACCACCAGCAAGGTTGCGGTAAATATCTACATCTTCATAATCTACTACGTCTTCCATTTTTACTTCTGCTGAAGAATTTTGGCCACCTTCGTTAATACTTAGGCCTGCAATATGCGAATGCTCATCTATAATACCAGCTGTTAAATGCTTTCCGGTTGCATCTACTACTGTGGCACCACTAGCATTTAAATTAGTTCCAATTTTTACAATTCTTCCTTTTTTAACAAGTACATCTGTATTTTTTAGAATGCCAGCATCTTCACTCGTCCAAACGGTAGCATTTTTAAATAAAATGTTTTTCTGTGTAGGCTTCTGTGCATATCCATAGCCAACATTAGGATAGGTTACAGGTAGTAGCTCTAGTGCATTATCACCTTCATTTTCTTTATTTTCCTTCGCTTTGGCATCTGCAACCCTAGTCGCTACAAATGAAGATTCCTCGCCATTTGCTAATACTAGCCTGCCGCTAATGTCAGAAGATTTTGGAGCAACAAGGCCTGTCATCCTATATTTTTTTTCTCCCTCATCCGTCGAAAATGAAAGGTCTATCCAATCTTCTTTATATGAAAACTTGGATTTTATGGTAGTAGAATCTTGCTTTAAAGTAGCACTAGGTTTGTCTGGTTCTCCCGAAATAGATAATTTATAAGTAGTACCACCTACAACCAAGTTGTAATCGCCATTGATGTCTTTTACATCTTTATTGGTTAGGATGTTTTTTTGTCCTTGAATCCAATTCTCATATAGCGTTGTGCTCTTATCAAAAATATCACCAGATGTTATTAAAAAATTAGCATAACTACCTTGTTGTAAAGAACCAATTTGTGCTGATTTTCCTAAAATTTTTGCAGGTACAGTAGTTAATGCTTCTAGTGCTTTTGTTTTAGGTAATCCATATTCAATAGCTTTTAATAGGTTTTCCTTAAAGGCAGCGGGAGATTTTAAATCATATGTTGTAAAAGAAAAAGACACTCCGTTATCGGATAATACTTTAGGGTTAGATGGCGCTTGGTTCCATTTCCTCATATCTGCTAAGGAAACGTAACTTGCTTGGTATGGGTTAGAAACATCATATGCATCTGGGAAATTAATGGGAACAATATAGGTAGCATTGGTCGCTTTAATATCTACAATGCTTTCGTACTCATTACCACCAGCTAAAATCACATACTGTATATTATTAGCGTCACCTATTTTGTCTGCCCTTAAGGCGTGGCCTTTATCCCCAGCAGTGAAAATTTGAACTAAACTTTTGTTTTTGTTTAATGCTTCTAATGAAAGATCTTTTGTATCGCTATTTCCTTTAGCATACCAATCTGCATCAGAATACATTTGGCGTAATAAAGCTAAGGACCCCATTAAAGAAGATGGGTAAGATTGATTTTTTACAACACTTTTAGACAAAGAAAAATATTGGGCAGATTTGTCATCTAGAATACGATCTCCGTCTGTACCATCATCGTTTAGGGCAACAAGCACACCTGTTCCACGAGCAATACCATCTTGAAGGTGTGTGTTTACAACTCCAAATCCTGCTTTTTGATATTCTTCAGCTTTTTTAGCATCGAACTTAAATGAGGTAATGGCGTTTGTTTCGGGCATAATATGATCGTTCCAATAATAACCCTGTCTTGAAGCTTCATATTGTGCAGATCTTCCGCCAGAACTTTTAGGTTTTTCAATGCCAAAATCTGAATAGATATCAATAAAAGATGGGTAAATAGATTTGCCTTTTAAATCTATAGTAACAGAATTTTTAGGAATAACTACACTTTTGCCTACCTGTACCACTTTACCATTTTGAATAAGTAAAACTCCATTTTCTAGAACTTGGGTTGGTGTTACGTAAATTTTAGCGTTTGTAAATGCGGTGTAATTATTGTTTTTAGATTTTACACCAGTGTTTGTAGGAAAATAATCCTGTGCAAACAGCGTAGCACTTGCCAAGAATAGCGCAAGTGATAAGAGTTGTATTCTCATATCATTTATTGATTAGTTAATTAGTCTGTTTAAAGGTATGGAAACCTTGTAATTGAGCATTGTAATAAAATGTTAAAATTGTTAACGTTTGTATGTAGATGTATCGTATTCTATAGCTATAGTAAACAGTTATAAAGGGTTTTTCTTGTGGTAAGAAACTAATAATGATACTATTCTGCTGTAACTTTTTATGCCATCTGCTTGGTTGTTTGCCTTTAAGAAGGTACTGTAGATTGTTTTCATAGTTGGTTCTAAAGGGTTTTCATAATTCATCCAAAAATCATTCAATTCTTGGTAGTTTTTTTTGACACCTACATTAAGTTTGGCGTACAAAACATTAAATAATGCTTCATCATTAAATCGAATGTCACTTAAACAATAGCTAAGCGCATAAGAATACGCAGCATATTTAAAGTAAATATCTGTATTGTTAGCGGTTACAAGGTATCCAATAAAATTAGTTTCATTCTCTGCAGAATATCCAATTTGATGTCCAGCTTCATGGCCTGCAATCACAGGAAACCTATAAAGAGGAATCTTGCCATTTACTTGTGCTTCATTTGTGAAAGGATTTAAGTATCCGCCATATCCGGAATAGCTCAGCCCTGTACTAAAAAGCGAAGTTTTTAAGCTAGAAGGCGTATAGTTTAAAAATGGATATTTTTCTTCTAATTTGGTATAGCCATCAATAGTTTTTTTGAAGATTTCTGCTTTGGTATACGGAATAATAACTCTTTTAGAGGTGTCTTGGGTTATGTTAAAATGAATAGTGTTTGTTTTTTGTATAAGTAAATCTGCAAATTCCTCCAATTCAACTAACGTATGTGTGCCATTTATTTGTAATGTTTTGTACAAAGGTTCGCGGTAATAATTAAACCCCCATGTTATATGGAAGGTAAAATAAGCTATAGATAAAACCACTATTATATTTCTTAAAAAAAGTATGGGTTTTTGCTTGATGTATTTGCGCTTAATAATTATATAACGCATTGCTATTAAAACTAGTAGCGCATATATAATATCGCCAACAGAAAACGGAATCCATCCTAAAATAAATCGAAAAAATATAGCGGTGTATTGATAGATGCCATTGCTATAATACTGTTCAATAAAGTCGGGGTAATTGGCCAGCCATTTTACCATTACAATTTGAAAGGGTAGCAATAGTGCAATTCCGTTTTTTAATTTATTGTTCATTCTGTCAAAAGTAGGGAATATCAATATATAATCATTTTCTATTGTGTAATTTTGATGTTTAGAAAACACAAAGAGATGAGTAAAACAATAAGAGAGTTAGAGCCAAAAGCTGTTTGGAATAAATTTGCAGATTTAAATGCCGTACCAAGGCCTTCTAAAAAAGAAGAACGTGTCATACAATTTATGTTAGATTTTGGAACGTCACTGCAATTAGAGGCCATAAAAGATGCCGTTGGTAACGTCATCATTCGTAAACCAGCAACACCAGGTTTGGAAAATAAAAAAATGGTGACCTTACAGTCGCATTTAGATATGGTGCATCAAAAAAACAATGATACTGTATTTGATTTTGAGACGCAAGGAATACAAATGTATGTAGATGGTGACTGGGTTAGAGCAGAAGGGACAACCTTGGGAGCCGACAATGGAATGGGAGTTGCAGCTATTATGGCGTTGTTAGAGAGCACAGACATTCCTCACCCACCCCTTGAAGCTTTATTTACCATTGATGAAGAAACGGGAATGACCGGTGCAATGGGTTTAAAGGGAGATGTTTTGCAGGGTGATATTCTTTTAAACCTAGATACGGAAGAAGATGATGAAATAGATATAGGTTGTGCGGGTGGTGTAGATGTTACAGCGAGAAGAAATTATGACACAGTAGCTGTTCCAGCTAATTTTATAGGGTATAAAGTAACTGTTAAAGGCTTAAGTGGAGGCCATAGCGGTATGGATATACACCGTGGATTAGGTAACGCCAATAAAATAATGAACAGGCTTTTGTATGCAATTGGTCAACAGGCTGATGCTCGTATAGCAGAGATTGATGGTGGTAGCTTGCGAAATGCCATACCGAGAGAAAGCAATGCGGTACTTGCAATTAAAGTAACGGACAACTTTATGCAGAATTTTGAATCTTATGTTAGTACAATAAAAGAAGAGTTGAAATTTACAGAACCCAAACTACAAATTAGTATTACTCAAACAGATATGCCAACTAGTGTAATGGAATCAGGTGTACAACACAAATTATTGCGAGCGTTGTATGGGGCTCATAATGGAGTGTATGCAATGAGTGCTAGTATTGCAAATTTAGTAGAGACATCTAACAATATAGCTAGAGTAATAGTCAAAGACGGAGCTATAAAAATAGGATGTTTAACAAGGTCTTCTGTAGATTCTGGGAAAATGGATTTGGCAAATGCCTTAAGATCAGTTTTTGAATTGGCAGATTTTGAAGTAGAATTCAGTGGCACCTATCCAGGGTGGAACCCTAATCCTGATTCTGCTATTTTAAAAGTATTATCAGCACAGTATGAAACTGTTTTTGGTATGAAACCAAAAGTTGTTGCTTGCCATGCAGGTTTAGAATGTGGTATTTTAGGGCAAAATTATCCAGAAATGGATATGATTAGCTTTGGTCCAACCATAAAGGGTGCGCATTCACCAGATGAACGTGTAAGTATTTCTTCAGTTCAAAAATTTTGGAAGTTTACCTTAGAAGTATTAAAAAATAGTCCAGCAGCTTAAGCTAAAAATCACCTTACCAGAAATATTTCTAGTAAGGTGATTAAATATTTCTTAACTTTAAAAGAATCAATAAAAGTAAAGTTATGGGAATAAAAAGTTTTCAAGGACCAAGAAAACCGGTTTCTCCTACGGATGTTGCATTAAAAGTGTGCGACTATATGACGCGCAAACTAATCACTTTTAAACCAGAGCAGCCTATAGAAGAAGTCATAGAAGCTTTAATTCAGTATAAAATTTCTGGCGGACCGGTTGTCAATGATAAAAATGAACTTGTTGGTATTATTTCAGAAGGAGATTGTATTAAACAAATCAGTGAGAGTAAATATTACAACCAACCCTCTGAAAAAGAAATCGTGGAACGGCATATGGTTAAAGATGTTGAAACCATAGATGGAGAAATGAGTATTTTTGATGCTGCAACTAAATTTGTTACCTCTAAGAGAAGGAGATTTCCTATTTTGGAAAATGGCAAACTAGTGGGGCAAATATCTCAAAAAGATATTTTAAAAGCTACTGTGGCATTAAAATCACAAAACTGGAAATAATTATTTGGTAGCAGTCGAGTATATTGCTTCTAGTAAGCCATCTTTTTCTGTTGTATCACCCCCTAATTGCCAAAACATAATACCTCCAAGCTTGTTGGTTATGGCATAATTTGTTTTTAATGCTAATGATTTAGGATCGTCATACGAGATAAAAATACTATCCTTAGCATTATATAGATAAGGAGCTTTGGCGATACTATCCCAATACCTTATATATCCATTTTTGTTTTCAAATTTTTCTCTAATGTTATTATAGGAGCCAGCACTTCTGTATGCGCCCTTGTTAGGCTGATATAATCCATTTAAAGTGGGAGGTACGCCTTGCCAGGCCCTACTATAAAATGCGCCGCCAATAATGATTTGTTCAGGATTAATGCCTTGATTAATGCAATATGCAATAATCATTTCAGCGGATAAAGGTTCATAATCATTGTTTTGTGCGTAAACAGCCATTCCTGTGGGTGTATCAATGATATCACTTTTCTTTATCCATCCTAATGCTGTATGATGGGCTGTATATGGTGAGGAATCCGTAACTTGATCATAGCTCATAATGTTGATGTAATCTGCATACTTCATAACCTCATTAATTTCTATGTTTTTATAATATGGCTTCCATCCGGCGGAGGCAAAAGATAATGTCATCGGTCTATTGAGCGTGTCAAGATTCTCGCGCAATCCTTTCATTAATAGGCTAAAATTAGTTTTGTCATTTGAACTAGACTTAGTTCCTGCAGCTGGTATTCCAGGATATTCCCAATCAATATCCAATCCGTCTAATTTATAATCTTCTATAAATTTAAGGGTGCTTTTTATGAATTTTTGTCTGCCCTTTTCAGAGCTAGCCATTTCAGAAAATCCATCAGCTCCCCAGCCACCACAGGCAATCATTATTTTTATTTTTGGATTTCTACTTTTTTGTGAAACAAGCTGCTTTAGTTTTTCACTGCTGTCGGGGTTTTTAAATTTCATTTCTCCATCCACGATATGGGAAAAGGAAAATAAAATGTGTGTAAGTTTTTCTAGCGGTATTTTTTCTGGTTGAAATTCAGCTCTTGGTAGATAATAGGCCATAATGGCCACAGCTGGTTTAGTGTTTTTTTTGATTCTTTTTTGTTCTTTACATTGCCACAGCACAAAAATGAGAAGTACGTAAGGTATTTTAGAAAGTATTTTTAAGTCCATAGCGTTGTAGATAAGTGTTGTATAGATGTGTAAATTAGACAATTAATTTTGAACAAAAAAAACAGAGCCACCTCGGTATGAGGTGGCTCTGTTTTTTAATTTTCATTACAATTGTTACTCTACTATCCCTGTAATTTCTAAGTCAAAAACTAAATCGGCATTGGGCGGTATTGGACCACCACCTTGAGCACCGTATCCTAAATGTGGAGGAATGAACAATCGAACTTTATCACCAACTTTCATACGTAACAAACCTTCTTTAAAGCCAGCTGTTAGTCTAGATTCCGGACTGTATTCCATTGGATAAGGATTCATTTCGCCACCATGCATATTATTAATTTGTTCAAATTTCCCAAATTTTGTAGCTATGTCAGACATCGTAGTATCAAACAAAGTACCATTGCTTAACCAACCTGCATAATTTACCAATGCTTTTTGGCCTATTTTGGGTTTGGTTCCTGTGCCTTCATTTAAAACTAAAACTTTAAGACCAGATGGTAATACTTCAGCTTTTTTTATTTGTTCTGCAGCTTCAGCAGCAAAAGCATCTTCTATTTTTTTAGCCTCGACTTTTAAAGCTTCTAATTTTTTTTCTTCTTCTTTTTCTTCTTCAAAGTAATTTTTCATTACGTCAACGGCGTCAAACTTTTTTGCTGCTTTACCGTTTCTAATGATGTCAATTGTTGTAATTACAACATCTTCAACAGGTTTATCTCTTGCGCCTGTTTCTACAGTTGCAATAGAGTCTACAACATCTAACCCTACAACTACCTCTCCAAAAACAGTATGTCTGCCGTCTAAAAAAGGAGTCTCTTTATGCGTAATAAAAAATTGACTTCCATTAGTTTTTGGTCCTGAATTTGCCATAGACAAAATTCCTTTTTTACTGTGACCTAAAGAATCTAAAAACTCATCTTTAAATTTATATCCAGGATTACCACTACCAGTACCTGTTGGATCTCCTCCTTGAATCATAAAATCTTTTATTATCCTATGAAAAATAATACTGTCATAATATTTTTTTCCTTTATATTCATCGCTAACAAAAGGATTTTTACCTTCAGAAAGGGAAACAAAATTAGCTACAGTAACAGGAGTTTTTTCAAACTCTAGTTTTACCACCATATCTCCCTTATTGGTTTTTATATTCGCATATAAACCGTCATCTAAATCTGCATATTGTCCAGATTTACAGCTAACCATTGTTACAACGGCAGTTAATAAGATTAAAAAATTCTTTTTCATTTTTACTTTTTTAATTGTTTTAATTTTGAATACTATCTTTATTTTTCTCTATGTTAAAAATAGAAACTGTTGCCTTTAAAGGTACATTGGTTCCTACTTTATTATTGTCACCATGATATCCATAACCTAAAGATGAAGGGTATAGAAATGTTGCGGTTTCATTTACTTTTAAAAGTTTTACGCTAGTACGCAGCCCTAAAAATAAATCTTGCTTGTCTACTTTGTATTTAAAAACACCTATTTCTTCTTTACTATAAATAGTGTCATTATTAAAATCTACTAAATTATAGGTCATTGTTACCAAATCTTCTGATTTTGGCAAATACGTTTCTTCTTCGTTTTTAACATCGTAATAGAACCAAGAGCCATTTGGGCTATTGATATACTTGTGTATAGTGTCGCCTTTTATAAGGTGTGCTATACGTTTTTCTTCTTTTGCTAGTAACGCTTTATTACGCGCTATAGATTGTTTAAAGTAACTGCCAGTTTTTACTTTTATGGGGCGTCTTGCTTCAGGGCCTTCACAACCGATACAGCATAGAATCAACAACAGTATGTAAAAAAACTTCTTCATCCTTTTAATTTGTCTTTGTAATTGCCTAACAAGCCAACAAACTTAGTTGTAGTTTCTTGCAATGAATCATCGCTTTTTCCACCAGCTGCATTCGTATGTCCGCCTCCCTGAAAATGTGCTCTAGCAAACTCATTTACTGAAAAATCTCCTTGAGATCTAAATGAAATTTTTACGATTCCTTCTTCTTTGTTTTCAATAAAAATTACTGCAAATATAATAGAGTCTAATGTAAGACCATAATTTACAATGCCTTCAGTATCACCTTTTTTAAAGTTGTATTGGTCTAATTCAGCCTGACTAAGTGTAATGTAAACCGTATTAAAGTCCTCAAGGATTACCATATTTTTAAGGGCACAACCTAATATGTGCAAACGACTCGGTGAATTAGTGTCGAACACTTTATTATGAATAGCCATATTCTCTGCGCCTTTGTCTATTAAATCTGCAACAACTCTATGCGTTCTGCTAGTGGTTGACGAATATTTAAAAGAACCAGTATCCGTCATAATCCCCGTATACAAGCAGTTGGCAATATTTGCTGTTATTTTGGATGTACTGTCTAGGGCTTCAATAAAGTTGTAAACCATTTCGCAGGTAGAACTCATGCTTACATCAGAATAGGTGACTTTGGCATAATCAGCAGGTTCTTGGTGATGGTCTATCATTATAAAAGTAGCCTTGGCTTCTTCTAAACTTTTTTGCATTGTTCCCACCCTTGATAAATGATTAAAATCTAAGGTGAAAATTAAGGTGGCTGCATCTATATGTCTTTTGGCAGATAGTGTGTCCTTATCAAAAATTATGATATCTTCAAAACCAGGCATCCATTTTAAAAATTTTGGAGAATCATTGGGTGCAATTACAACGGCTTCTTTTCCTAAGCCTCTTACATAATGCAGCAGCCCTAAAGTAGAACCAATGGCGTCTCCATCAGGATTTTTATGGGGAATAATCACTATTTTTTGAGGAGTGGAGAGCAATGCTTTTACCTCGGATATATCTTTTAAATTCATAGCTGCCAAAGATAGTGTTTTTAGTAAATGCTCAAAATAAGATACTACTTTTATAATTGAAAGCATTTGTGATTGGGTTAATTAATTTTAAAATACTATATAATCAAAAAATTATCCTTAAAATTGAAAGCATAAATTATAAAACAAACTACTTTGAAAAATCGTATTTTTATACTTGGATTGTTATTTGTTGTTACCGCATGTAAAACTAGGCTAGCGGAACAAAGCAATAGTGAAGTTACATCCGAATCTGATTTTACAATCGCTTTTGGTTCTTGTAATAAACATAATGAAACTAACCCTTTGTGGGATGATATTTTGGCTGTAAAACCAAATATTTGGATTTGGGGAGGAGATATTGTTTATGCTGATACTGAAAATATGGATAAGCTAAGGTCTATTTATGCTGCTCAGGATACTGTAAAAGGGTACAAAAGACTAAAGGAAACTGTGCCTGTTATTGGTACTTGGGACGATCACGATTATGGATTAAATGATGGAGGTGTAGAATTTACTGCTAAAGAAGAAAGTCAGCAAGAGTTTTTAGATTTTATGGGAGTTCCAAAAGATAGTCCGCGGAGAAAAAGGGAAGGCGTTTACGCAGTACATAATTATGAATTACCAGAAGGAAAAATTAAAATTATAGTTTTGGATACACGCTATTTTAGAACTGCACTCACTCCATCCTCAAAAACAGAAAAGAGGGTACAGCCTAATGTGTATGGAGAAGGAACCATTTTAGGAGAACGACAATGGGAATGGTTATCGGAGGAACTTGCTAACTCTAAGGCTCATTTTAATATCCTTGTAAGCAGTGTGCAGTTTTTGTCTAACAAACACGGATTTGAAGGTTGGGGGAATTTTCCACATGAAGTAGATCGGCTTACAAAATTAGTTGTAGCCACAAAAGCCAAAGGTGTAATGGTACTTTCTGGGGATCGACATATATCTGAGTTTTCTAAAGAAAAAATTAATGGATTAAAGTATCCATTGGTCGACTTTACAAGTAGTGGGCTTACGCATACTTATACCGGTTTTTCTGGGGAAGAAAATCCGTATAGGGTAGGGGAAGTAGTTTTTGTGAAGAGCTTTGGTACCGTAGATTTTAACTTTAAAACCAATAGCGTACATTTAAAAATGATCGGTGATGGTGGAAAAGTATTAGGGGAATTGGATCAGGTTTATTAGCTTGTCTAAAGTCTAAGTCAATGGAAAAAGTGTCAATTCTAGAAGCATGGTTTTATTTTCTTATGTCAAATGAAAGAGTCTTGAATCTTGGCTCTTTTTTCAATAAGTTCTAATTTTTTAGTCATTTTGTTGAATTGCATTTTCATCGAACCCCTCACCTCTGTTTACTACCTTTTATCTTTATTTCTTGTAGGTTGATTTAAAAGGATTATTTTTGCACAAAAATTAAAACAAGATGATTACGAACAGAACTTTTACAATGATTAAGCCAGATGGTGTAGAAAATGGTCACGTTGGTGCTATTTTAGAAAAAATCACATCAGCAGGTTTTAAAATTGTAGCAATGAAATATACACAGTTAAGCAAAAGAGATGCAGAGGCATTTTATGCTGTACATAATGAGCGTCCGTTTTTTGGAGAGTTGGTAGAATTTATGACCAGAGGTCCTATTGTAGCTGCTATTTTAGAAAAGGATAATGCAGTTGAAGATTTTAGAGCGCTTATTGGTGCTACTAATCCAGCTGATGCCGCTGAAGGTACTATTCGTAAATTGTATGCAACTTCTATAGGAGAAAATGCAGTTCACGGATCTGATAGCGATGAAAATGCTGCTATTGAAGGTGCTTTTCATTTTGCAGGAAGAGAAATTTTCTAAGTGAAATTAAACAAAATTAAGAACCCATAGTATCTCCTGATACTATGGGTTTTTTTATGAAATTTTAAAAAAGAATAGGTGTTTTAGGAGGCAATTTTAAGAGCTGTCATATATTCTATAAGATCAATGAAATCTTTTTCTGACATAATCTTGTCTAATCCGCCAGGCATTAATGATTTTTCCATAGCTACTTCGCTTACTATCTCATCTCGTTTTAGCTGCTTTTTAATGTTGCCTAACATATTAATGGTAAGGTCGTCTTCCGTTCTACTGAGTAAGTACCCAGAATAAATAGTGCCATCTTTCATCGTAATGGTGTAACCTTCGTATCCAAAATTTATACCAGCACTTGGGTAAATTATGCTAGTATACATAAAGTTTTTAGCAAGTTTATTTCCGATATCAGATAGATTTGGACCAAAATCTACACCCTCATCTGCGGCAATATGACAAGTTGCACAATAGGTGGAAAATACTTTTTTTCCATTTGTAAGATTTCCTGTTTTAGCAATAAGTTTGTCTATATTGACAACTTCATTATTACTTTTGCTTAAAAAACTTGGTGCTTCTGTACGAATAATACTGTCATAGCTACCCATCAATTTAAGAACAGCCGTGCGTTTATGAATTTCTTCAAGTTTGCCTTCTTTTAATAAGCTAAAAAGCGTCTTTTGCCCATTTCTTGAATTACCTAAAGCCTCTATTAGACTTCTTTTTACAGGAACACTGATAGTCTTTTTAGTGATGTTATTGGTAAGTAATTTTATGGCTTTAGTATCGTTTACCCCATTAAGTAGGCTTAATACATTCATTTTTTCTGATTCTAGAGCATTAGACCCCAAGTATACATCCAGAAGGTTAGATTTATTAAAATCAAACAATAGCTGCATGGTTTCTTTACGAATGTTTGTGTCAAAACTAGCATTTGTGATAACAGTTAGCATTGATGGTCCTACATCTTTTAACTTAAATTTATGTAAGGCCATTAACCATTCTGGAGTGCCTTTTACTTCTTTTAATTCTTTAGAAACGAGTGTTGATATATGTTGATTTTTATTCACAAAATCTTTATCTAATTGAGTCAGGGTATATTTTTTAATTTCCTTTTTTAAAGGAAGATCCAAAGTAAGTAAAGACAGTAAAGTATTGTCTTTATTCTTATCTTTTTTAAAATCTAGAGCCCTAAAATAGGATGCTAATTCTGTATTCTTTACTTCAGGATTTTTGATTAAGTCAAATAAGTGTTTTGTACTCTCCTTGGCGTGAATGCGCCAAACAATATCCTTACTTCCTTTATCATTTTCGATATTTTCTACTTTAGCTTTCCAGGCGTTAAAGTATAAATCTGCATGTAAATCTGCTCCAATCCCTAAAGCTTCTATGTACCAACGGTCATCTCCCGTATGTTGCATAGCCAATTGGGTCCATAGCTCTGCAGCTTTTGGCGTTCCAATATGTCTTAGCGCAATAGCAGCTTCTCTTCTTACGGTTGCAGACTTGTCATTTACTATTTTTTCTAGTATATACTCTAGTTCATTAGGAGCTACATATTTTGCCATTTTAATACCTTGCATTCTTATATTTTCATCTGGATCAGAAATAGCAAGATTTATATATTCTAATTTTTTTTCAGGAATTTTAGCTCCTATCCAAAGGGCACGTGATTTTCCAAGACCCCCATTAACAATCAATTTTTTTAATATAGGATCTGCCGCTATTTGCATGACATGCAATTTTTGCCATGATTGATAATAAACGTCCATATTTCCAGATACTAAGCCATCAATGGGATCTAATTCTAAAGGGGCTGTTTTTTTAAAAATAGGAGTCTCTTTTGGAGTAATATGGTAGATTCTACCTCGTATTACATCTTCTGCTTTATGGCCACCAACACCACCGTCATACCAATCAGCAAAGTAAAGAGATCCATCTGGAGCTACAGCAATGTCTGATGGTCTAAACCAATCGTCTGTACTGGTAATCATATTTTTAATTTTAGCCTCGTAACCAGCGGCTTTACTGTTAATAAGGTAGGAGCGCACAACGCCGTGACCTGGTTCGCAATGAATCAGTTGGTTTTGGTATATTTTTGGTAGCAAGTTGTCTTCATATACAATAATTCCGCAAGGGGATCCAGAGCCTGTTAGTAATACATTAGGAACTGTCCCAGGGTCGTTGGTATGCCAATGGCGTTCTGGTATTTCTTTTTCTAAGTCAACCCTTGGTTTTCGCCAGTTTTCGCCAGTTAACTTACTCGTATAGCCATAGTTTCCATATTCTAGCACGTGATTTACTCGCGTGGCTCTATTGCCATCATCGTCATTATCTGTTTGCCATAACCTTCCATAGGAGTCTACAGCTAGTTCATAAGGGTTTCTGAAATTGTCAGCTAGGATTTCAAGTTTAGAGCCATCTAGTTCGCTTCTAAATGCCATACCTTGTTTGTAAGGTTTGTTGTTTGCTATTACGGAATCTCCGTGAATGTCTATTATAAAATTATCATCTTTGTCTCGTAGTTTTTTGCCATTGTTACCAAAATTAAAATACAAACGGCCATCTGGTCCAAAAACAAAGGAATGTGCTCCATGATCATGGTTTTTACCTTCAATACCCTTATAAAGAATAGTTTTGGAGTCAGGGATGTCATCTCCATCTTCATCGGTAAACACGAATACATTAGGACTTGAAGAGACAATAACTTTAGTGCCAAGCACCGTAATACCTAAAGCAGAATTAATATCGTTTCCTTGGTAAAATACTTTTGATAAATCTGCTTTTCCATCACCAGTAGTATCTTCTAAAATTAGAATGCGATCCCCTTTGTCTATAATAGGGTTGTCCTTGTTCGCAAAGTCTCTATAATTGCGCCCTTCACATATCCAAATCCTCCCTTTGGCATCAATAGCCATATTGGTAGGGTTTGCCATCATTGGTTCTGAAGCAAATAAACTTAATTTTAAGTTTTCAGCTACTTTCATAGAAGAGAGCGCATTCTTTGGTTCTCTCTTTTCTTTTTCGGATAAAGTGTTGTAATCTACATCAAGTTCTTTGTCCTTACATGAATAAAAGAATAGGACAATTAAAAAAATAAATAAAGTTGTGACGTGTTTGTGGTTGATTTGCATACTGTTAAGTTGGTCTATTATTTTAAATTAACGAAGCACTAATTTTTGTATCACTTCTTTTCCTAAATCTTCATTTATCATTTTAATAATTTTAGATGTACCGTGACTTAATTCTTCTCGTAGTACAGAAGATGTTAAAGAAACATATAGCGTACCATTACGCAGTTCTACTGCAGAGGTATAGTTGTTTACACCAGTGCCCATAAGATTTTTCCAAGCCAAACGAGTATCAACAACATTTATTCCTCTTTCCAGCTTATTTTCTTTGATAAAATCTTGTAAAACTGCTCCTAAAGGTAGGTTTTCGTTTTTTCGTTTTGCCATTATGGGTTTAATTCTATAGGTTTGTAACGTAGGTAAACATACGTTGTTTGCTCTTCGTCTTTTACTGAAAAAGAATCTTTTGTAAGGCTTAGGATTTGTTCTTCCCTTTGCGTAAAATCGTTCTTGTAATTTATAATGAAGGTACCTCTTTTTTCATAGATAGTTAGTTTGTCGGCATCATTGTTTGTGTTAAAACTACCTCCAATTTTAGGTTGAACTTTTTTTCTGATTCCTTTCATTCCATCAACCTTAAAAAAATCGATCATAGGACTAGCTTTATATTCTTTGACGATACCATCTTCAAAAATTACTTTGCTAATTTCCCAATAGCCATTTAATAATGGTAAATCTTCTTTTGTAACCGTATTGCTACACCCCGTAAGAATTAATATAAGTGATGCAAAAATTATTCTTTTCATTTTATAATTTGAATATTTTATACGTCTGGTGTATGTTTTTTACAACGTTTTCAGTTCGGTCTGCATGGGTATCGCTAATAAATATCTGACCGTAATCATCATTATCTACTAAAGATACAATTTGTGAGACTCTATTTTCGTCTAATTTATCAAAAATATCATCCAATAAAAGAATGGGAGTTGTTTTTGCTTGCGCTTTTATAAAGTTAAACTGGGCTAATTTTAAAGCTATTAAAAATGATTTTTGCTGCCCTTGACTTCCGAATTTTTTAATTGGATATTCATCAATTTCAAAAGATAAATCATCTTTGTGTGTTCCCACAGTTGTGTATTGTACGGCCCTATCTTTGTCTAGGCTTTCTTCTAATAACTGCAGTATATTTTTCTCTAAGAGGGTGCTGTTATAGGTAATGCCAACATCTTCTTTTGCACCAGAAATGGCAGTGTGTTGTTCTTTGAAAATAGGAATGAAAGCTTCAAGAAAGGCAACGCGTTCTTTATGGATAATACTTCCGTATTCCTGTAATTGTTCATTGTATACGCTTAAGGTAGTCTTGTCAAAGGTATGGTTAAGGGCGAAATATTTTAAAAGTGAATTTCGTTGCAATACTACTTTGTTGTACTTTAAAAGTGCCTGTAGATATCTCTTGTTGGATTGTGATATAACACCGTCTATAAATTTTCTACGGGTATCACTTCCTTCCAAAATAAGGTCTCTGTCTGCAGGAGAAATAATAACCAAGGGTAAAAATCCAATATGGTCAGAAAATTTTTCATAAGCTTTACCATTTCGCTTAATTATTTTTTTCATCCCTCTTTTTAGGCTGCAAACAATTTTCTCATCTCTTTCTTCTTTTTGAAAATGACCATCTACAACAAAAAAATCCTCCCCGTGTTTTATGTTTTGGGTTGCTACTGGATTAAAGTAACTTTTGCCAAAAGAAAGGTGGTAAATAGCATCCAAAATATTTGTTTTTCCGATGCCGTTGTTGCCAACAATACAGTTTATTTTAGCATCGAAATCAAATTCTTGAGAGTCAAAATTTTTATAATTTAAAAGTGATAATTTCTTTAGAAACATTCTGTTTATGGCAGGTTTTATTTTTAAAATTTAAGAGAAGTCGCAAATTATTGAAAAATAACGAATAAATAAGGTTTTAAATTTCAATAAAAACTTTATTTTTGCGCGATTAATAAAATGAACTATGGCTACATATAAAAAGCGCGGGTACAAACCAAAGACGAAAGAAGAGGAAGTAGAATTACAAGAACAGGAGAGTACAACTGCTGAGGTTTTTAACACTTTGGATGAAAGTGCGTCCAAAACAGAGGAATGGGTTGCACGTAATCAAAAGGCTGTTTTAGGTGTTATAGGTGTTATAGCTATTGGTGTTTTAGGATATTTAGCTTATGTTAATTTTGTACAGAATCCTAAGACTGAAGCTGCGAACAATGAAATGTATTATCCGCAACAATATTTTGATGAGGCGTTGAACAATTCAGCTGTGAATAAAGACTCTTTATTTAACTTAGCCTTAAACGGATCAGAAGGAAAGTACGGTTTTTTAGACATCATAAAAGAATATAAAGGAACTAAAACTGCTAATTTGGCAAGTTATTCTGCGGGTATGGCTTATTTAAATATGCAAAACTACCAAGAAGCAATAAATCATTTGGAAGATTTTAGTACGGATAATGTAACCTTAGGTGCTTTAGCAAAAGGAGGTATTGGAGATGCTTTTATGCAATTAAGTCAAGCCAAAGATGCGTTAGGGTATTACGAAAAAGCTATTGCACAAGGAGAAAATGGGTTTACAACACCTAGATATTTATACAAAGCAGGTATTGCTGCCTTAGAATTGGGAGAAAATGAAAAGGCTTTAAAATTCTTCCAAAGAATTAAAGAAGACTTTCCTTCATCGCAAGAGGCTGCAACCATTGATGTGTTCATAGGAAAAGCAAAACAATAATTTGTATGGCCACGGCTACTAAAAATTTATCGGCTTACGATAAAGCAACAATCCCAAACGCGAAAAATTTTCGGTTTGGGATTGTTGTTTCTGAATGGAACACAACTATTACAGAAGGTCTTTTTAATGGAGCCATAGAAGCATTACTAGATTGTGGTGCTTTAAAAGAAAACATCATCCGTTGGGATGTTCCTGGTAGTTTTGAACTTGTTTACGGAAGTAAAAAAATGATAGCTACCCAACAGGTAGATGCTATTATAGCTATAGGTAGTGTCATTCAAGGAGAAACAAAGCATTTTGATTTTGTTTGTAGTGCAACTGCGCAAGGGATTAAAGACCTTAATGTAGAAACAGAGACTCCCGTTATTTTTTGTGTGTTAACAGATAACACCTTACAACAGGCCATAGATAGAAGTGGAGGTATTCACGGAAACAAAGGCACTGAAGCGGCCATAGCGGCCATAAAAATGGCAGCTTTAGGTAGCTAGTACTTTTCTATTTCTTTTTTAGCATTGACTAAATGACTTGTTAACAAATTTTGGCACAGTATCTGTGCTATTATTTTTGATTTTAAGTACCTTTGGTATTCTAGCATTATGGGAAAATTACGGAAGAACAAATCATATAATTATTCACCTCGTTACTTTGACGATAAAGGTGAAGGTAATCCATATAAAATTCAGCATAAGTTGGATAAATATCGTTCTACGGTTGGCCCTAAGCAAGGAATAAAAAGTAAGTTAGGAAATGCTTTTTCAGATTTACGGAAACGAGGTGACAAAAACGTAAGGATTAGAATGGTAATTATTTTGACTGTTTTAGTTTTAGCTTTCCTATATATAATAGATTTTGATCTTTCAATATTCTCCATAAAAAAATAATGGCAGATATCATTAAACTTTTACCAGATCACGTTGCAAACCAAATTGCAGCGGGCGAAGTTGTTCAGCGACCAGCATCAGTTGTAAAAGAATTACTAGAAAATGCAATAGATGCAGGGGCAACGACAATTAAATTAATTGTAAAAGGCGGTGGCAAAATTTTGATACAAGTTGTAGATAATGGTGTAGGTATGAGCACTACAGATGCCCGTTTAAGTTTTGAGCGTCACGCTACTTCTAAAATAAAAAGTGCCGAAGATTTATTTAATTTAAATACAAAAGGATTTCGTGGCGAAGCTTTAGCTTCTATAGCAGCAATTGCACATGTAGAATTGCTTACAAAAACGGAAGAAGAAGAGGTAGGTACGGCAATACATATAGAAGGGAGTAAAATTGTTTCGCAAGAAGTAGTAGCTACGCCTAAAGGTACTTCTATCGCCGTAAAGCATTTGTTCTTTAATATTCCTGCTCGGAGAAATTTTTTAAAATCAGATTCCGTAGAATTACGGCATATAACAGACGAGTTTCATAGAGTGTCATTGGCACATCCGTCCGTGGCATTTCATTATTACAATAATGGGAGTGAGTTGTTTAATCTGCCAGCCTCTAATTTTAGGCACCGGATTGTAAATATTTTTGGTAAAAAGACCAATGAAAAATTGGTCCCTGTAGCTGAAGAAACACAGGTGGTTGCTATTTCAGGTTTTATTTCTAAGCCAGAATTTTCAAAAAAGAGTCGGGGGGAGCAATATTTTTTTGTAAACAACAGGTTTGTTAAGAGCCCGTATTTGCACCACGCTGTCTTGGCTGCTTTTGAAGGCTTAATAAAACCGGGTGCTCACCCAGGGTATTTTTTAGCCTTAGAAGTAGATCCAGCATCAATAGATATCAATATTCACCCCACCAAGACAGAGATTAAGTTTGATGATGAACAAACCTTGTATGCAATTTTAAGGTCGACCATAAAACATAGTCTGGGACAGTTTAATGTAACACCTACATTAGATTTTGAACACGACAATAATTTAGATACCCCTTATGATTATCGCAATAAAAGTGCTGTAATACCTAAAGTAGAAGTAGATGCTGCATTTAATCCTTTTGCAAGTGAGAAATCAGACACAGCAAGGTCTAAACAAAGTGCTACTATTCCAAGTTATAAAAAGCAAAATAACCAAAGTTGGGAAGGTTTGTATGTAGAAACTTTGCCAGAGGAAAGTAAGGCGTCAAATTTTGAAGGTCTTCGTTTTGAATCAGAGGTTAGTACAGGTTCAATTTTTGATGATGAAAAAAGCAATTTAGATGCTGCTGCAATCACATTTCAACTACGACGCAAATATATTGTTACCACCATAAAATCGGGAATGGTTGTGATAGACCAAGGCAGAGCACACCAGCGTGTGTTGTATGAGAAATTTTTAAGAAGTGTTACACTAAATGAAGGGGTAAGTCAGCAATTACTTTTTCCTATTCAACTGTCATTTTCTACATCAGAAATAGACATACTTGAAGAAATAAAAGATAATTTAACCACAATGGGGTTTGTTTTTGGAGCCATAAGCACAGCTATGGTTGAAATAAATGGAGTGCCGCCTTTGGTTGCGGAAGCCGAAGTTGTTTCTATTTTTGATGAATTAATGGCAGATTGTCAACAGAATGTTGGAGGCGATGGATTTTCGCAAGTAGATGTTTTAAGCAAGGCATTGTGTAAGTCATTAGCCGTAAAAACAGGTGATGTGCTAGATACCATATCGCAGGCTGCATTGGTAAACGATTTGTTTGCCTGTACGGAGTCAATGGTGAGTCCGTTTAATAAATCAATTTATGTTACCATTACAGAGAAAGATATTGATAAAAAGTTTATATAAATGGGAAGAATAACAGATACGGTTAAGCATTTAATAATAGTAAATGTACTTTTTTTTATAGCAACCCAAACTATGGGCGACCAGATGTACCAATGGTTTTCTTTGTGGTTTCCTAAAAATGAAAACTTTCAAATTTGGCAAATAGTAACCCATATGTTTATGCATGGTGGCTTTATGCATATTGCATTTAATATGTATGCCTTGTATGCCTTTGGTACACCTTTGGAACAAATGTGGGGGAAGAAAAAATTTTTATTTTTTTATTTTTCAGCAGGTTTAGGAGCAGCAATGATACACACTGGTGTAAACTATTATTATTTTAATGAAGGATTAAATGCGATAGTTGATTCAGGGGTTCCTAAAGAACAAATTTTAAGTGTGCTTTCTGAGGGGAAATATATGCCAGATTGGTACAATATGGCGTCTAAAAGTACAATTGACAGCTTTTTGGGAGCCTATAATACACCAGCTGTAGGAGCTTCTGGAGCTATTTATGGCGTATTGGTCGCTTTTGGAATGTTGTTCCCTAATGCTGAATTAATGATGATATTTTTACCCATTCCTATAAAAGCAAAATATTTTATTCCTGTTTTAATAGGGTTGGATTTATTTTCAGGAGTTACTGGTTATTCTTTGTTTGGTGGAGGTATAGCACATTTTGCACACGTTGGAGGTGCATTGTTTGGCTTTATTATGATGTGGTATTGGAAAAAAAATCAGTTTAACAATAATCGCTGGGATTAGTATGAGTGGATCTATAAAATATCAATTTCAACGCTTAAATGTTGCTGAAAAATTAATAGCAGTGAATGTTGCCATTTTTTTAGTGACATCAATTCTTACTGTACTTTTTAAGTTGCCAAGCCTAGTTATATGGTTTGAGTTGCCCAAAGATTTTTTTGCATTTATTACCCAGCCTTGGTCGCTAGTTACCTATTCTTTTTTTCACAGTGGTTTTGGTCATATTTTTTGGAATATGCTGATGCTTTACTTTTTTGGAAAGACCTTTTTAAATTTGTTTAATGCAAAAAGATTTCTAAATGTTTACTTTTTAGGGGTCATAGCAGGCGGACTGTTGTTTTTAGTTGGTTACAATGTGTTTCCGGCACTTATAGATATTAATGCGGCCTTAATAGGTGCTTCTGCTGGTGTAACGGCCATACTTATTTTTGTGTGTGCCTATTTACCCAACCAGACTGTACGCGTATTGATCGTAGATTTGAAATTGTGGCATATTGGAGTAATCGTAGTTCTAATGGATTTATTCCGACTTTCTACAGGGCAGAATGTTGGTGGAATATTGGCTCATTTGGGTGGTGCTGTATTAGGATATGCGTATGCAAAACAATTGACTAAAGGAAATGATATAGGTGAGGGTTTTGGGAAATTTATGGATAGCGTTGTGAACCTTTTTAACAAAGAAAAAAAAGCGCCAATGAAAACGGTTTATCGAAGCATGACACCCAAATCTAAGGTGGCAGCAAAAACGGATCGGAATAAAGCTGAAAAGCAGCATAAAATCGATGCTATTTTAGATAAAATAAGTAAATCTGGTTATGAGAGTTTAACCAAAGAAGAAAAAGATTTTTTATTCATTGCAGGGAAAGGAGATAAGTGAAAAAGCTTTCGTTTTTAAATAAAGTCTTATTGACACTTAACTATGGTATTGCATTGTTGTTGTGTGTTGCCTTTTTAGCACCTTATATTTCTGTTAAAACGATACCTTTTCTATCTATTTTTAGTCTTTCAGTGCCGTTATTGGTGCTAGGCAATTTAGTATTTTGCCTGTATTGGTTGTTGCGGAGTAACAAAAGGTTTCTGTTATCTGCAACACTATTGTTATTAGGGTATTTTTTATTGGGTTCTTTTCTACAATTTAAGTTTTCCGAAGAAGAGATACGCGCAGATGATCTTAAAATTATGAGTTATAATGCCAGGGGTTTTAATAAAAATAACTGGAGTGAAGACAATACCATAGGGGACCAAATTATCGATTTTATTACCCTTGAAAATCCAGATATAATCTGTTTTCAAGAATTTAGTCGCATTAGAAATCGTCAACTAAAAAAACAGTATAAATATCAGTTTATAGCGCCAAACTTTGAAGCTAGAAAGTCCATTCAGGCAATTTACTCACAATACCCAATAGTGAGCACAGGAGAAGTACCGTTTAAAAACACAAGTAACATTACGAGTTTTGCAGATATAGCATATAAGAAAGATACAATTAGAATTTACAACCTTCATTTAGAGTCTTTAAAGGTTGTTCCGGACATAGATGCGATATCTAATGAAGATTCTTCTAAGTTGTACGGACGCATTACAAAGTCCTTTAAAAAGCAACAAGAACAAGCGCAATTAATAAAAGAACATCGGTCTAACATATCTTATCAAACTATTGTATGTGGCGATTTTAATAATAACCAGTACTCCAATGTGTATAGAACAGTAAAGGGGAATCTACAAGATACTTTTGATGAGAAGGGAGCAGCATACGGGCGGACGTATAATTTTAAGTATTATCCTGTACGAATAGATTTTATTTTAGCAGATGATAGGTTTCAAGTAACTGCCCATAAAAATTATGATATACAACTATCGGATCATTTTCCAGTTATGGCTGGGTTACGATTACGTTCCAATAAATAAACAATCTATCCAATCTGCCAGAATATGTAAGAGCAAGGCGATGCCAAACAATCTTGTTTTCTTAAAAAATAGCAATCCAAAATAGCAACCGATGGCCCAATAGCTATGGAGTGGGTGAAAGTTAATACTACATCTATTCGGGTCAAAAATAGGTTCTGCCCATAAATGATCTACGTCAATGCAAATCGCGGCCAATAAAATGAGGATTGCCCTCGTTTTTTGTTCTTTATAGAAGAGCAACCCTATAATGATGGGAATAATAAAATGGATGCCATAGTGTAAGCAAAACCTAAGCATTGGCATAGTCTATTAGGTGCTGCTGTAAATAGGATAAGGTATTGGTGCCTTCATTAAAAAGTAAGTCTAGAATGCTGCAGTTTTCAATGAAACCATTGCGGTCATTAAAAACTTGAAAATAGTTTTCTTGTTTAAAATTAATATTATTTTTTGCTTTTATCAAAAACCTACCATCAATACAGTCTGTCGGTTCTTTTTCATAAGAAGTAGTTTTAAGTGTAGGCATATCAAGCTGTAGAAAATCACAAATACAGGCCGTTGTTTCTAGGTTAAAATCTAATAAAAACTGGTGTTTTTTAGCGTATAAAGGTCTAATTTCATCCTCATAAAACTCAAAAAAAGCAGATGTTCTGTATGCTGTTTCTAAGGTTCTCCAATGTTGGCGCTGCCACGGATAGTCATTGTCTACTTTAACATCCTTGTATTGTTGTTTTGTACCTCTACCTATGTGCTTTATAGGAATGGTAAGCATAAGTTTCCCCGTGTCTGCAGCGATGTAGCTACGATTTCTATAGGTTTGTTTTTGATAGTTGTCACTTACCTCCCAACAAACATCATTTGTGGCTAGTGCTACAAAATTAGCAATGTTTAAAAAATAACCAGGATGAAGCAAGAGCGGCATTACTTTTATGTTTTATTTGTAAAGAGGTTTACTTACTAATCTTTTCTTAAAACAAATTAACTTTTATGAACCCTCTTTTTTCTAAAATAGTCAAATACAAAGTACCCCACTAAAAGTAGTAAAAAGTACCTAAAATAAGATGTAGGTTCGCCATCACCACCTACGGTTGTAAAAAAACGATCCCATCGAGGCTTCCAGTTACGGAGTCCATCATTAATACCATCTATACTCATCCAAATAAACACAGGTTTACCCACAATGTGATTTTCAGGTACAAAGCCCCATGTTCTACTATCTTCAGATTGATTTCTATTGTCACCCATCATCCAATAATAATCTTGCTTAAAGGTGTATGTATCTGTTACTTTTCCGTTAATGCTAATTTGATTCCCAGATTGTGATACCGAATGACCTTCATACTCTTTAATTATTTTTTTATACAAGGGTAAATTCTTAGCATTTAAAGTAATAGTACTATTTGCTTCGGGAATATAAAAAGGCAGAATGTTATCTGTTGAGCCAGGGAAACTAGAGTCTTGGGGAAAAGTATCGGTGCCTATACTAGAGGGAACAAATTTATCTACACGTACTATTTCCGAAATTTTTTCTGCGGTATTTGCTTCTTCTTCAGTCAAATTAACCAAAATTACATTTTTTACCTGTTCAGCATTTTGTTGAATAGTGCTATTGGTTGTATTACCCGTATAATAAGTAAACTCAGAACCTCGATGATACTGTTGCAATTCATTGTTTTTCATAGCATTGCTAACTAAAAGATTAATAGAGTCTTTCATTAGCGTAGTATTAGCTATTTTAATTGTTGAAATGCTGCTAGTATTAGTTACGATATTATCAGCGCCAAAATAATTTTGAACTCTTCTGTCTAACGCTCCTTTTAGTGTCACGGCATAAAAATGTAATGGTTTTGCCCTGTCTGGTAAAACTGTTTTTTCTCCATCAATGAAAACATAACCATCTACTACAGATAGGGTATCTCCAGGTAGCCCTACACAACGTTTAACATAATTAGATTTTTTGTCAATTGGTTTTTGTACTCCAGCTTCTCTTACAAAAAATTGCCTAACTGTATCTGCAGGCCAACTGAAAACAACAATTTCATTTCTTTTTACTTTTTGAAAACCAGGCAATCTGAAATATGGTAATTGTGGTTTACTTAAATAAGATTTGATTCCCAAAATAGGTAAGGTGTCATGTACCATAGGAGCTGCAATGGTTGTCATAGGTGTACGTGCTCCATAATGAAATTTACTTACAAATAGAAAATCGCCTACCAAAAGTGTTTTTTCTAAAGATGAAGTTGGTATTACATACGGTTGTATAAAATAAGTATGTACAAAAGTAGCGGCTACAATGGCAAATACAATAGAACTTACCCATTCTCCTAATCCTGTTTTTGGATGCAAACTACGGTCTTTAATATATTTTACATCGAGGACATAATTCACATAATAGATGTAAAAACCAAGAGTTAAAAGAACCAACCAAGTATCAACTAATTTATTTTTACCAAAACTTCGAATGGTTTCTACCCATACAACAGGAAACATTAAAAGGTTTATGATTGGAATAAACAATAGGATTACCCACCATTTAGGTCTTCTAATTATTTGCATTAACACTATGGCATTGTAAACTGGTATGGCAGCTTCCCAAGGTTTTCTGCCTGCTTTTACGTATAATTTCCATGTTCCTAGAAAGTGTATAACTTGTATAATTAGGATAAAAATAATCCACTGAGTACTATTCATTTTTTTGGTTTATATATTAAAAAGTATATGGTTTACTCTAATTTTGTAGTTTTAAAACTAGATTATTTTAGAATAAACCGTGAACATTTGTCTAATTTTTAACGTTTAATTAAGTTCAAGAACGTCTTTCATAGAAAAAACACCCGTTTTACCTAGTATCCATTCTGCTGCAATCACTGCTCCTAAGGCAAATCCTTCGCGATTATGAGCCGTATGTTTTATGTCAATACAATCTACTTCACTAGAATATGTTATACTATGTGTTCCAGGAACTTCTGGTATCCTTTTAGCAACAATAGGGATATAGTCCTCATCAGCTTTATTTAGTTCCCATCCTTTGTATTTAGATTCTGAGATAATACCTTCTGCAAGAGTAATTGCAGTTCCACTTGGCTCATCTAGTTTTTGAGTGTGATGAATTTCCTCCATAGATACTTTGTATTGGGTTAACGTCCTCATCATTTTTGCTAAATAATTATTTAATTCAAAAAAGATATTTACGCCCAAGCTGTAATTGGAAGCATATATAAAAGCACCTTTGTTTTTATTACATAGCGCTACAGCATCATCGTATTTATCTAACCAGCCTGTTGTACCGCTTATAATAGGGACATTGTGATGAATACATTTTTCAATGTTTTCATAGGCTGCGGAGGGAAGACTAAAATCTATAGCTACATCTATGTTAGAAAAATCGATGTTTACTGTATTAATGTCTATTTTGGCAACTATGGTGTGATTTCGATGTATTGCTACCTGCTCAATCATTTTCCCCATTTTCCCATATCCAAACAAAGCAATGTTCATATTTAAAATTTTAGTTGTAGTGCAAGCCCATAATTTGGATTTGCGGTTATTGTATTGTATTCTAAGTAGGGTTTCAGCTTAAAACTAAGGTCGTCATCTATATTAAATTGTTTTAAATGTGCATCCACATTAGCATCTACAATATTTAAAACATATAAGCCTATGGTGATTAGCAAAGATAAATCCCTGTCTTCTTGAAACCTTTCTTGTGCTCTTTGTAAATCATCATCACCCAATCTAGGATTTCCAGGATCTATTTCTTGTCCATTGAGGGCGTAAAATTCATCGTCCATAAAACCCGCTTTTCTTCTTTTAAAAGCAGCTCTAGCTCTATTGTATTGATTGTTATTGAAGGTGTATGCATATATTCCTGTTCCAATAGCGCCATATACAAGGGGTAATTTCCAATACCTTTTATTGTAAATTTGACCTAAACCAGGGAATACGGCAGAATAAAAAGCAGCTTTACTGGGCGCTAATGGGTCTATTCTCTTGTATTTGTTTAGTAAGGCGTCATCAACTAAGATTCCCTGCTCTTTTAAATCTAGCTTAAGCGAGTCTAGCTCTTGCTTAGGTTTATTTTCTGGGTCTTGAGACCAACCTGTGGCAACAAATACAATAAAAAATAGTAGTAAAAGAAGTGTTTTAAGCACCCGTCATCATTTTTTTTAATCTGTTAAATTCTTCTACTGAATCAAAAGAAATCGTAATTTTTCCTTTACCCTTTTCTGTAGCTGTAACCGAAACCTTGGCCTTTAAATGGTCTTTTATGTTTTCCAACCCTTCACTGGCAAAAACGGGTAATTTAGATGGTTTTTTAGCTTTTGGTTTAGCTAAATTTCCATACTCTTGATAGCTTTTTACTGCTTTTTCAGTTTCTCGTACAGATAAATTGCCTTCAACAATTTTTTCGTATAAATCTATTTGATCAGATTTTTTATCAATATTTACCAAAGCTCTACCGTGTCCCATACTTACAAAACCATCACGAATACCAGTTTGAATTATTGGATCTAATTTTAATAGACGCATATAGTTTGTAATGGTAGATCTTTTTTTACCGACACGTTCACTTAGTTTTTCTTGGGTGAGCTGTATTTCGTCTATCAATCTTTGATAAGATAATGCAATTTCAATGGGGTCTAAATCCTGTCTTTGAATATTTTCTACCAAAGCCATTTCTAATGATTCTTGGTCATTAGCGATTCTGATATAGGCAGGTATGGTTAATAATCCTAATAATTTAGAAGCCCTAAACCTACGCTCACCAGAAACTAGCTGGTATTTGTTAAATTCTAGCTTGCGAACTGTTATTGGTTGTATAACCCCTAGTTCTTTAATTGAAGTAGCTAATTCATGTAAGGCTTCTTCATTAAAATGAGATCTTGGTTGAAAAGGATTTACCTCGATTAAATCGATATCTAACTCTATAATATTGCCTACAACTTTATCTGCGTTTTTGTCAGATGCAGAGTTAATATCATTTTCAGGATCTTTTAATAAAGCCGACAATCCTCTGCCCAGAGCTTGTTTTTTTGTTGCTTTCGCCATTATGCTTTTTCCTTGTTTTTTTGAATTACTTCATTGGCCAAATTTAAGTAATTGGCAGCACCCTTACTACTGGCATCATACTTAATAATACTTTCACCGTAACTAGGAGCTTCACTTAATCTTACATTTCTTTGAATAATGGTGTCAAATACCATTTCAGAGAAGTGTTTTTTAACTTCTTCAACTACTTGGTTAGAAAGTCTTAGCCTAGAGTCGTACATTGTTAATAAAAGGCCCTCTATATCTAAATCTGGATTATGTATTTTTTGAACACTTTTAATTGTGTTTAATAATTTTCCTAAACCTTCTAATGCAAAATATTCACATTGGATAGGAATTATTACCGAATCTGCAGCTGTTAAGGCATTTAGCGTTAATAAACCTAAGGATGGAGCACAATCAATAAGAATATAGTCATACGAATTTTTAAGCTCCTTTATCGCTTTAAGCATCATATATTCTCTTTCATCTTTATCTACCAATTCTATTTCTATAGCAACTAAATCTATATGAGATGGAATAAGATCTACATTAGGGGAGGTTGTTTTAATAATTGTTTCAGTGGCAGATTTAGTGTGCTCTAACAATTGATAAGTGCCTATCTCTATAGTGTCAACATCTACTCCTAATCCAGAAGTTGCATTTGCTTGAGGATCTGCATCTATTAGCAATACTTTCTTTTCTAGTACTCCTAAAGAAGCAGCAAGATTAACAGTGGTGGTTGTTTTCCCAACACCGCCTTTTTGATTTGCAATGGCTATTATTTTGCCCATTATCATAGTAAGTTTAGGGGTTAAAAATACAATTATTTACGACTATATAAAACCGATGGCGTTAATAGTTTGCAAATAAAAAGAGTGTAATTGGGCTGCTTTTAGTTTTTTTAATAAAAAAAGCAATTAAAAATCATTGAATAGGTCTATTTTATTAACTTTCAATATTCTCTTCTTTACTGTTTTGACCCATTAATATTTCTAAAATTTGAATGGCTGCCTCACTTAATTTAGTTCCAGGGCCAAAAACGGCTACGGCACCAGCATCAAATAAAATTTGATAATCTTGTTTGGGTACTACGCCGCCAACAATAACCATTATATCTTCTCTACCGTATTTTTTTAACTCATTTATTACAGCAGGAACTAGGGTTTTATGACTGGCAGCAAGGGATGAAACACCAAGAATATGAACATCATTTTCTACCGCTTGTTTTGCAGCTTCTTCTGGTGTTTGAAAAAGTGGCCCTATATCTACATCAAAGCCTAAATCTGCATAACCCGTGGCTACAACTTTGGCACCACGATCGTGGCCATCTTGTCCCATTTTGGCAACCATTATCCGAGGCCTTCTTCCTTCAGTTTCTGCAAAAGAATCTGCCATAGCCAATGCCTTTTTAAAACTTTCGTCGTTTTTTATTTCTTTTGAGTACACGCCTGTAAATGATTGTATTTTTGCTTTATGTCTGCCATAGACTTCTTCTAGAGCACTACTAATTTCTCCTAATGTGGCTCTTGCTTTGGCAGCTTCTACAGCTAAAGCTAATAAATTTAGATTTTCTGAACTAGTTACTTCAGTAGATTCTTCACTTAATTTAGCAGCTTGGGTTAATTTTGTAAGCGTAGATGCTACCAACTTATTGTCTCTAGACGCTTTAATAGTAGCTAACCTTTCTACTTGTTGTTTTCTTACTTGTTCATTGTCAACTTCTAATATCTGCAAATCATCTTCACTTTCAAGTTGGTATTTATTTACACCGACAATAATGTCTTCATTGCTATCTATACGGGCTTGTTTTTTGGCTGCAGCTTCTTCAATTCTCATTTTAGGAATACCTGCTTCAATAGCTTTGGTCATCCCTCCTAATGCCTCAACTTCTTCAATCAATGTCCATGCTTTTTGTGCTATTTCTTCTGTTAGTTTTTCAACATAATAGCTGCCTCCCCAAGGATCTACTGTCCTTGTTATTTTGGTTTCTTCTTGTAAATAAATTTGAGTGTTACGTGCAATTCTTGCAGAAAAATCCGTTGGTAGCGCAATTGCTTCATCCAAAGCGTTAGTATGTAAACTCTGTGTACCACCAAAGGCAGCAGCAGCAGCCTCTATAGTTGTTCTAGCAACATTGTTAAAAGGGTCTTGTTCTGTTAAACTCCATCCACTAGTTTGGCAATGTGTACGTAATGTTAATGATTTCTGATTTTTTGGATGAAACTGTTTTACCAATTTTGCCCAAAGCATTCTTCCTGCACGTAGTTTCGCAACTTCCATAAAGTGATTCATCCCTATTGCCCAAAAGAAAGATAGACGAGGAGCAAAACTGTCAATGTCCATACCAGTCTTTAATCCAGTTCTTATATATTCTAATCCGTCAGCCAAAGTATAGGCCAATTCTATATCTGCTGTTGCACCAGCTTCTTGCATATGGTAACCAGAAATACTAATGCTGTTAAATTTGGGCATATTTTCACTGGTATATTCAAATATGTCCGCAATAATTTTCATAGAAGGTGTTGGCGGATAAATGTAGGTGTTGCGCACCATAAACTCTTTTAATATATCATTTTGTATGGTGCCAGCCAACTCATTTATGCTTACACCTTGTTCTTGAGCAGCAACAATATAAAACGCAAGAATTGGAAGAACGGCCCCGTTCATAGTCATAGAAACAGACATTTTATCTAACGGAATGCCGCCAAATAATATTTTCATATCCTCAACAGAATCTATGGCAACTCCAGCCTTGCCAACATCGCCAACTACACGTTGGTGATCACTATCATAGCCTCTATGTGTAGGCAAATCAAAGGCAACGGAAAGCCCTTTTTGTCCAGCGGCTAAATTACGCCTGTAAAAAGCATTACTTTCCTCTGCCGTAGAAAAACCTGCATATTGCCTTATGGTCCAAGGTCTACGTACATACATAGTAGCGTAGGGACCACGTAAATTTGGAGCTATTCCAGCTGCAAAATTTAGATGTTGTATATCATTACTGTCAGATTTAGAATACCTAGATTTTATGGTAATACCTTCAGCAGTACTATAGGTTTTTAGCTTTTGGTGTTGCACTTTTGAATCTTGCTTTTTAAGACGAATATGTTGTACATTTTTTCTACTCATCTTGAAGTCTGTTTTGTTCTAATTCCTCTGCCAATCTTTTTTCAATGATTGGTACTAGGAGTGTTTTTCGTGCATTTGTTTTTACAAATGGATACAATTCGATATTTCCTTTTACTTTATCAGCTATATTTTGATATTTATTTGTGCCAACCAAGATTTCTTTTTTAGCATGGAATAACTCTTGCTCTTTTAGTGCACTTTCTTTTATCTTTTTCTGAATGTTGTGCGATTTTAAGTTTGATAAAAAACCACCCTTCGCTTCAATACTCTTAAATAATTCCAAGGCTTTTTCTGCAAGTTGATGCGTTATAGATTCTATATAATAAGCACCATCAGCAGGGTTGGTAACCCTATCAAAATAGCTTTCTTTCTTTAAGATAAGCAATTGATTTCTAGAAATACGTTCGCCAAATTCATTGTCTTTATGATAGATAGCATCGTAGGCCAAATTGCAGATAGTGTTTGCGCCACCCAAACTTGCAGACATGCACTCTGTGGTTGTACGCAACATATTAACATTGTAGTCATATAGCGTTTTATTGCGTTTGCTTGGGGTCGCAATAATAGTACAATTTCCATCAGTATTGTATTCTTCTGCTAGCGTATTCCAAAGTAATCGTAGGGCTCTAAGTTTTGCAATTTCAAAGAAATAGTTTCCCGAAATGCTCACGGTAAACGTAATTTTTGGAATGGAACTATTTTTAAAATGATTTAAATATTCATTGGCATGTGCCATAGCATAGCCTAATTGTTGCGCCATTGTAGCGCCTGCATTTTGGTAGGTAGACAAGTCAATGCCAATAGTATGCAGTAAGGGATTGTTTTTGGTTTGGGCAACAATAGCATCAAGCTCTTTGTGGTCTTGATTTAGGGTAGAATACCAATTTCCTGTTTTGGCTAAATGGCCAATGATATCTATATTTAAATGAATTGTAACGTCCTTATCCCTACAATATTCTATTAGATTTTTGATGTAAGTAGCGGAAATAAACTGAAAATAAAAATAGATGGTTTTGTCTTTCAGTGGGATACTTTTTAAAAGGGAGTCAATCTTAATTTGAGCTGAAGAGATCGTAAAGACAAGGTCTTCTGCTCCTCTTTCTAGGGAATCTAGGGCTTTTAGGTTGGATGCTGTTTCGTTTTGCACAAAAATAGGCTGACCAATATTCCATTCCGGTGTAACCGTAAAATTTTCAATTTTATCAGTGACATCATCACTATTGTAAAAAGGTTTTACTTTAATTCCTTCAGGAGATTCCCAGATTAAGGCTTCATTGTAATCGGCTCCTTTTAAATCGAACTGTATTTTTTGTTTCCACTCTTTGGCAGAAACCTCAGAAAACTCTTTAAACAACTCCTTCTTACTCATGCTCATTATTTTTAAGGCTGTCTGCGTATTCTATCAGGTAAATTTCTTCGTTTTTCTTTTTAAGATAATAGTGTTCTCTGGCGAACTTTTCTAATTCTTCAGGATTTTTTAATTTTTCTATAATTTTTCTATCTTTAGAAATCTCGTTTTTTAAGTACTCTTTTTGTTTTTCTAAATCCTCAATTTGACCTTTTAACTCATTGTGAATAAATAGAGAGTTCGTGTCAAAAAAAATCATCCAAATTGCAAATGTGGTAAGCACAAGTACATACGTATTGGTTGCAATACCAAACCATTTTTTCTTTTTAAGTTCTTTTAAGGTCATCTAAAAAATTAAACTAGTTTGTCATTAATAATAGTACGTACAATATCTATTGCCACCGTATTGTGTTTGTTGTTTGGGATAATGATATCTGCGTGTTCCTTGGTAGGTTCAATAAATTCGATATGCATAGGTTTTATGGTGGATTGATACTTTTCCAAAGTTTCATCTAAATTCCACCCTCTTTCATTAACATCTCTTTTAATTCTCCGAATTAATCGTTCGTCAGAATCGGCATGTACAAATATTTTAATATCCATCATTTTCCGAATCTCCTGATCGGTCATAATTAAAATACCTTCTACGATTACTACTTTTCGAGGTTCCGTAAGGATAGTTTCTTCCGTTCTATTGCATTCTAAAAATGAATATACAGGTTGGGCAATATTTTCTCCTCTTTTTAAGGCTTCTAAATGTGTTTTTAGCAAATTAAAATCGATTGAACTCGGATGATCAAAATTTATTTTCTTTCTTTCTTTAAGCGATAAATGCGAAAGGTCATTATAATAAGAATCTTGTGAGATTACACACACTTCATTAACTGGTAACTCATTAACAATCTGGTTTACAACCGTTGTTTTTCCACAACCCGTGCCTCCAGCTATTCCTATTACTAACATAGAATCATTTTTTTTGTCAAAAATACGGATTTGAAATTATATAATTTTGTTTATTATGATTCATAGTGTTTTTGTTTTTAAAGTGATGTTAGTTTAACTTAAAATTAAGCGAGGTAAATCTTTTTTTTAAGGGATAGAGACTTAACTTTGCCTGATGCAAAATACAACCGTAAAGCCACAATTTGAATTTGTGGCGTTAATGGCTTCCTTAATGTCTATTGTAGCACTTACTATAGATGCTTTATTGCCAGCAATTTCACATATTGGTATAGCTATAAATAGTACAGACCCAACAAGAAATCAATTGCTTATTACAATGATTTTTCTAGGTCTAGGTGTGGGGCAATTGTTTTTTGGCCCGTTATCAGATAGTTATGGTAGAAAACCAATGGTTTATATTGGTTTTTTGATTTTTGCTATTGGTAGTGTTGTATGCGTCCTTTCCCCAACTCTAGAAGTGATGATTGTTGGTCGTATATTGCAAGGGGTTGGATTGTCTGCACCTAGGTCCATTACTATTTCAATTATTAGAGATTTGTATAAGGGAGATTATATGGCTAAGATTATGTCTTTTGTAACCGCTTTTTTTATTTTGGTTCCAGTAGTTGCACCTGCAGTTGGTAAGCTTGCTTTGGATAATTTTGGATGGAAATCAATATTTTATATCCAATTATTTTTTGCTTTAATAGTAGCTGTTTGGTTTTGGAAAAGGCAGCACGAAACCTTAAAGCCAGCCTTTAAAATCCCGTTTACGAAATCTGTTTTTTTAGACGGATTGCGTGAATTCTGTAAATATAGGGAGACAGTTGCTTTTACGATTATGTCTGGACTTATAACAGGGGCTTTTTTAGTTTATTTAAGTGCATCTCAGCATATTTTTGAAAACCAATATCACTTAATTGAAGAATTTCCATATATTTTTGCTGGTTTAGCAGTTTCTATTGGATTAGCCACTTTTTTAAACGGTACATTGGTCCTTCGTTTTGGAATGCGAAAACTACTTTTTATAGCATTATCGGCATTTTGTGTTGTAGGTTTATTGTATGTTATTCTCTTTTGGAATTCTCCAAACCCGTCCTTGTCAATTCTGCTTGTTTTTTTAGCACTACAATTTTCTTGCTTGGGCTTTATTTGGGGGAACTTAAGATCAGTGGCTATGGAGCCTATAGGGCATATCGCTGGTATTGGGGCAGCAATTAATGGCTTTGTTTCTACCTTATTGTCTATCCCAATTGCGACCCTAATTGGTGGCTATGTAAAGGTAACTGTGTTGCCTTTATTTATTGGTTTAACTATTTGTGGTGTTTTATCGTTAGTAATTTTTATGTACATTAAAAGAAATTCTTCGACGGTTAGTACATAAGTATTATTGCGGTAAATATATAACACCAGAGCATGAATCTTTAGTAGCACCAGTTACAGAACACAATACATTGTTTTGATCCAAACTACGTAACACCCCCATAAAAGCAAAAATTAGCGCCTCTTTAAATTCTATTAGTGTTTTGGAAGAAGTTTCTAATAAAAAAGTATTCCCTAGTTTTTCTTGTAAAGTAGTCATTAAAAATCCATTAAAAGCGCCGCCGCCAGTTACTAGAAGGGAATTTTTTACTCGGTTTGTAATAGCTAATAGATTCCCTGAAATTGTGTCGCAAATATGAATGGTTATGGTGTGTAGTATATTTTCTATAGGCCCATTTGCAGCTTCTAATGAGGGTGCAATTTCCTTTAAAAACCACTCATAACCGGTAGATTTTGGAAATGGAAGTTTGTAATACTCTAAAGCGTTTAATTGGTCTAGTAAAGTCTGATTTATTTTCCCTTTTTTTGCTAAGTTGCCATTTTTGTCAAATTCTAAACCTATTTTTTGAGCCATATAATTTAAGGCCATATTTGCAATACCAATATCGTAGGCAATCCTTTTGTTATTTTGCTGAAAAGACACATTACTAATACCTCCTAGGTTTAAACAAAAATCATAGGTAGCGAAGAGGTGTTTGTCACCAATAGGAACTAAGGGAGCACCTTGTCCTCCTAAAGCAACATCATTCGACCTAAAATCGCATATGGTTTTACAATTTGTGCTATTTGCGATATGCTGGCCAGAGCCAATCTGGTAGGTAAATCCTTTTTTTGGTTGATGATGCGTAGTATGTCCGTGGCTCGCAATAAAATCTACTGTTAACTGTTCTTCATCTATAAAAAGTTTAGATTGTGCTCCTAGCCAAGTGCCATAGGAGTTATTAAATTCTAATAATTCTGAAGCTGATAAGGATATAGAGTTTTTGAGTTTTTCTTTAAATCCTGGGGTGTAACCAACACTTTTAGTGTTACAGATTTTAAATTTCCACTCATCCTTATTTTGCCAAAAATGACAGTAAGCAAGATCTAAGCCATCTAGTGAGGTGCCTGACATTAACCCTAAAACATTAAACTTTTTCATATTTTGTTGATAGATACAGAGAGTTTACCCTTAGCTTCGGTTTTACCTAAAAAATGTGCTGCGGCATTTTCTTGAAAAACCTCGAAATTTTGATAGGCGATAATTGTATTTTTTGCCTTTTCAACATCTAAGATGTTTAATACATAAGGATTGCCAAAAATATACAGTACAACGTTTTTTGTCTCCGTTAACTCTGTAATAAGTTTTAATTCTTCAGTGCTTAAGCCAAAATTATTTTTAGGCTTTATTTCTGGCGGAAAAATGGCAATGACGACATTTTTTTCCGTTGAAATTTCTTTTTTTATTTCAGAAATTGAGTGTTCTGATGTCGCATATGATTTAAAACTAACTTCGTTATTTATTAATTTAAAAAACGGATTGTCAGCATTTTTAGATATTTCTATTCCTGCAAAACTATCAGCCTTAAAATTTAGGATGGTATTTTTATCCCCCGTTAACATCGTTAAACTTTGGTGTGCTATTTTAGCATTTAAACTATCCGCTGTGAATTTTTCTTTGGTTGCAGGTAACATCGTATTAAACACCTTCTCTTTTAATTCCCAGATGCGTTTAAAGCTTTCTTCAATTTGATTTTCTGTAGCATTTTTCAAAATAGTCTCAATGCCTTCTTTTGGGTTTTCCGCAAAGCATAAAATATCGTTGCCAGCTTCAAATGCTACCCATTCTAATTTTCCTTTGGTTGGGTATAGTTTAGAAACACTTCGCATATTTAACGCATCAGAAATTACAACTTTATCAAAATTCAATTCACCTCTTAAAACACCTTTTATAGTATTTTGAGAAAGGGTAGTGGAGGTATTCTTTTCTTCAGTTAATGCAGGTACAGCCAAGTGGCCAATCATTACACTTTCTACGCCATTATTTATTAGTTGTTGAAAAGGGAATAACTCGTTATTTAGCAATTCTTCTTTTGTTTTTTCTATTACAGGTAGACCTATGTGCGAGTCTGTAGCTGTATCGCCGTGACCAGGGAAATGTTTTAAACAACCTATGATACCCTCACTTCGCATCCCTTTTAAGTAAGCAATAGCTTTTGCTGCTACCAAATGTTTGTCTTCGCCAAAAGAACGGTAACCAATAACAGGGTTGTTTGGGTTATTGTTAATATCTATTACCGGAGATAAATTCCAATGCACGCCAGCTTCTTTGCAGTCATTTGCAATGTTTCGGCCTACTTCATAAATTAAATCATAATGATCTTGTATAGCACCCAATGTAATTGCATATGGATATTGTGGCGTATTATCAACGCGCATAGCCAAACCCCATTCTGCATCAATGGCAATTAACAATGGGTATTTTGCAGCTTGTTGGTACCGTTTAATTAATTTTTTTAATTTGTCTACACTATAGTTGTCAGCCGTAGTATTGTCTTCATAATTGGCAGCAGCACTACTTCTACTTTTAAAAAAACACAAGGCGCCAATATTTTCTTTTTTTATCAGTTTTTCTAGCTTTTGTATTTCTTCTTCAGAATCATTTATATAAGCTGCAGGCATAAAAAATTGCCCTACTTTTTCAGCTTTGGATAGGTTTACAGAAGCTTTTGCGTAGTTCGCTATTACAGTCGTGCTTTTAAGAGTTGTATTTTCTTTTGATATTATTTTTTCTTTACAACCGCTAAGTAGTACTAAGGCAATAATGAACAAGCTGGTTACCGCCTGGGTTATAATCATTTGTGTCTGTTTAAGTTCAGGATACATTATTAGATCTGTTTTAAATTGTTGTTGTGCTAAAATAAGCTTTTTAAAACGTGTAGATAAATACGTTACATTAAATTCGGCATAAAGGGTCTAAATGATTTAAATTTGAAAAAATTTTTCATAATTCAACCATCATTTTAATAAAAAACCAATGCCAAACTATATAAAAGTTACAGAATCAGCTTCCAATTATGACGCTTTGGAATTAATGGATACACATACTATCCTTTCGAGTATGAATGCTGAAGATCAAAAAGTTGCAGCTGCCGTAGCGCTCTGTATTCCTGAGATAACAAAATTTGTAGATGCACTAACGGAACGGTTTTCTAAAGGCGGACGCTTATTTTATATTGGAGCTGGTACAAGTGGACGCTTGGGAGTTTTAGATGCCTCAGAAATTCCGCCTACATATGGGTTTCCACATACAAGAGTAGTTGGTATTATTGCTGGTGGCGATGATGCTATTCGTAAATCTATTGAAAATGCAGAAGATGATGCTTTTCAAGCTTGGAAAGATATGGAAACCCATAGTATTGGAGTTAACGATACCGTAGTTGGTATAGCTGCTTCTGGGACAACTCCTTATGTTATAGGCGGTGTGAAAAAAGCAAAAGAAAATGGGTTGCTGACAGCTTGTGTTACGAATAATCCAGGTTCCCCTTTAACAAAAGCAGTAGATATTGATATTGCCGTTAATGTAGGACCAGAATTTGTAACTGGTAGCACGAGAATGAAAAGTGGAACAGCTCAAAAATTAGTGTTAAATATGATATCTACGGCGTTGATGATAAAAATTGGACGTGTGAAAGGAAACAAAATGGTGAATATGCAACTCAGCAATGACAAATTAGTGGATAGAGGTGTACGCTATGTGGTAGAAGAATTACAAATTGATTATAACCAAGCTAAAACTTTGTTAGATAAATATGGCTCCGTTAAAAATGCGATTGAGGCAGGAAGGTAAAAGACAGATAGTCTAAAGTAAAAAACTAATGATCAACAAGGAGTTGTTGATCTGTTTTTTGTTGCTTAGGTCTCAGATCTTTTTTTCTTTACCTAAGACCTAAGACCTAAGACCTATAAGTTAAAAGTCTGAGGTCTTAGGTACAAAGTCTTACATCCTGGCTCTTGATTCTTGGTTATATTTAAACAAATTTGTTGCTTTAGTTAGCAGATTTAGTTGTTTCAACTATCAACTAATTTTTAGGAACCAACTTTAGAATACCTTTACCTTCTACGCCTACATAGATATAGCCATCTGGGCCTTGACGTACATTTCTTACACGTCCAATTTCATTTAGCAATTTTTCCCTGTGGGTTACTTTGTTGTCTTTGATGACCAATCGCTCTAAATACTGAAATTTTAATGAGCCAACCAAAAGGCTATTTTTCCAACCGCTGTATATGTCAGAAGTAACAAATGCCATCCCACTTGGAGCAATAGAAGGAAGCCAATAGTAAATGGGTTGTTCCATACCTTCCATTTGGGTATTGTCTGTTATAGATGTTCCGCTATAGTTAATTCCGTAAGTAATTAATGGCCAACCATAATTAGCTCCACTTTTAATGATGTTTATTTCGTCACCACCACGAGGGCCATGTTCGTGGATCCAAATTTTTCCAGTCGCATAATGTTTAACCATACCTTGTGGATTTCTATTGCCATAGGTATACGCTGCTTTTTTTGCTCCATTTTTAGTTACAAAAGGATTGTCAGCAGGGATGCTACCATCATCGTGTAACCTGTATATTTTTCCACCATCTTTAGTTAAATCTTGCGGATTTATATCTCTGTCACCTCTTTCTCCAATAGAGAAATAAAGGTAATTTTCATTGTCAAATTCTATTCTAGAACCAAAATGTTGCCCTTTGGTAGAGTTAGGGGATCCCTTGTATAGTAACTCTTTGTTTGTTAATGTGTTATTCTCTATTTTAGCTCTCATAATTGCTGTGTGCCCTCCTTCACCTTCACCTTCTTCTGAAGCAAAAGAGAAATAAAGCCAGCCATTATTTTTATAATCGGGATGCAATTCTAAATCTAATAAACCACCTTGTCCTCGTTCATATATTTCAGGGAGGTTCATTATTTCAGTTTTAGTACCGTCTTTACAAAGTAAAAGTTTTCCACTTTTTTCAGATACCAAAATACTACCATCGGGAAGGAAAACCATTCCCCAAGGATTATTCAAACCATCTACTACTGTTTCGGTGGTAAAATTGATGGTTTCAGGCTCAAAAACATTATTTTTTTGATCTTGGCCGCAAGACAATGAAGTCATTACAACGAATAAATAGGTACATACAACACTTTTTTTCATATATTAACGTTAATATTTATTAATGAATAAGAATTTAAGAAGAGTAAATATATATAAAATTACATTAAGAATGTAGTTGATCCCAAATCTACTGTATTCTCACAAAAAAAATATACTTAACCTATGCAACCAAGTAAAAAGAGACTTGCGTTATATGCTGCCCTCTTGATTTTAGGATCAATTGTCTATACCTATGCAATAACCAACCCTAAGATTTATGGTTTTGTTACAGATGTTGTATCTCTTGAAAATAAAAAGTTTAGAGAATTAGCAATAGCTGAAATAGAAGAACTACCAACAGGGACAACGTTAAAAGTTTCTACTGCACCAAAAAAAGTTATATCAGAAAAAAGTATAATAGCACCCGTAGCATTGTTTGCTACTATTGTTACTGGGGCAGACGAGTTAAATACATGTCCTATAGACAATAGTACTCTAGCTAAATTTTTCCTTTGTGGTACAGGAGATGATAGAACTATATCATTAAGTGCTTCGGGGAGTTCGTATACATGGCAGAAATTAGGTTCTGGTTGTGTATTTGTAGGCTCAGATGAATGCCCTACATACAATACTGCTTGTAATAGTGATTGGGTAACCGTTGAAAATGCGTCAACATTTTTTCTAGATGCGAGTGATCCTGATGTGGCTGCTGAATATAGAGTACGAGTAGATTCTGGTGTTTATTACCATTTTAGAGTTACATCTAACCCATTAAACCCACAACTTACCTATAAAAATATTATTTGCGGAAATCCTGGAAATATAGAAGTAACCAACGTTCCTGCGGGATATGAATACAGTTTAAATTCATCTACTGGACCTTTTCAAGATAGTCCAGTTTTTACAATTACAGCTGCTGGTGACTATCAAGTTTTTGCACAATTAAAAAATGCACCAGCCACTTCTTGTGTTTTTCCATCAGAAATTATTACAATTTCAGAAGAGTCTATGATTGTAGATGTTGCTAAGACAGATATTATTTGTAGTGGTGAAAAAGGAAATGTTTCTGTAGAGGTGTCAAATGCATCGGGTTTTTACAGTTATAGACTGTTAAAAGGAGGAGTTACTATAGATACTTTTGGACCTAGTGCAAATACAAATTACACGTTTAATAATTTAGGACCAGGTACGTATACAGTACAAGTACAGACGAACGATTGCGATATTACGGTAGATACTATTGCTGGGAGTCCAATTACCATAGGTAATGGCTTAGCGCCAATAGAAGCAACAGCCTTTGCTACGGATAGTTTTGGATGTGGTGCTACAAGTGTTGATATAACCTTAGATGTTTCAGGAGGCACATCTCCTTATAGTTATAGTATAGATGGCGGAACTACATTTAGCACAACTTTTGCAAGTTCTGTTGTTTTTGCAGTGAATACAGCTGGAACTTATAATATTGTAGTTGAAGATGTCAACGGTTGTACTAAAAACGCAGCTGTAGAAGTACAGAATATTCCTCCTCCTGTTTTTAATGTAACATCGGAAGATGCTAATTGTGGCGGCGCAAATAATGGAAGACTAACCGTAAACGTAACCAATAGTAATGGTTATGCTTTAGAGTATAGTGCTAATAATGGTGCCACTTTTCAAAATAGTAATGTATTCTCTAGTATGGCTCCTGGATCTTATGATGTAGTTGTAAGATATAGTCAAGATACTTTTATTTGTAGCACATTAGCTGTTACAGAAGCAGTAGGAACACCTTCAACAATTACTTCTTCAGCAATTGCTACGCAATACCCTAATTGTGCTAATGAAAATGGAGGCGAAATATCATTTACGGCAGCTGCAGGAGGAACAGGTCCTTATGAATATAGTATAGGTTCTGGTTTTGTATTGGGACAGACTGTTTTTTCGGGATTATCACAAGGAAGTACCTATACCCCTCAAATTAGAGATGCTAATGGATGTGTAGAGACCTTGGCTGATATTATTTTTAATCCATTAAACAAGCCAACGGATATTGATTTTACGGTTTCTAGTATAGATTGTGTAACGGGAACGGCATCCGTAACCCTTGCGGTAACGGGCGGTGGTACAATTACAGATTATGATATTATTGCACCTAGTGTTGTTACTAATGGAGCTTCTAACGTATTTGCGGGTCTAGGGTTGGGAAGTTATACGTTTCGGGTAACAGATGATGGTGGATGTTCCTATACAGAAAGTTTTGCGATAAACGATATTAGTTCCATAAAAGTAACAGCTCAGTTGCAAGCAAATGCTACTTGTTTTGGCGGTATTGATGGGCGTGGAAGGTTTGTGGTAGATGGTTTTGCTTCTAGTTATAGTTATCAGATAGATGCCAATCCAGCAGTTACCGGTTATACGGATAATATAATTAATTTAACGGGTTTAGCTGCAGGTACTTACTCTATCTCAGTTACAGATGAAGATACAAATTGTTCAGAAGTAGCTACACTGACAATTAGTGAGCCTGGATCAGCATTAACAATGACTCCTGCACTTACGCCAATGGATTGTAGTAATAACAATAGAGGTTCTGTTAGAGCAAATGCTACTGGAGGCTGGGGTGGTTATAGGTATACCTTAGATAGACCAGTGGGTTCAGATATAGGGCCAAGGAGTAACCCTAACTTTACAGGATTAAATTATCCTGGTAATTATGTGTTAACGGTTGAAGATGGAGAAGGCTGTACGGACACCTATAATTTTACACTGTCACCCACAAGTTCACCGTCATTGGTAATAGATGATAGTGCTTCCGATTATTGTTTTGACAATACAGATGCTGCCGCAATAAGTGTGGCTGCTTCTGGAGGAGATAGTAATTATGAGTATCGGATAAATAGCGGTGCTTGGGTAGCTGGTGGTGCAACGGAATTGTTCTCAGGTTTAGGGCCTGGGAGTTATACGATACAGGTAAGAGACGGCAATGGATGTACAGATACCGTAAGTAGAAATATACAACCACAAACAACATCAACGGTAACCATTCAAAAGGAATTGACATGTAGTATAAACCCAGTGGATGGAGCAGCTGAGATTCGGGTTGATTTATCTAATGGGAATACACCGTACCAAACCTATGAAGTCAGTTATAATAGTGGTGCATATGATACACCAGTAGCATTTGCAGGGAATTCCTTTGTATATACGACAGTATTAGATGGTACGTATCAATTTAGAATAGTAGATGATGAAAATTGCCCTGTTGTTACAAATGTGGTAACGATTAATCCAACAGAAGTTATTTCGGCCTCAGCAACTGTAACAGATCCAAGATGTGGCGATGCCAATACAGGTATGGTCGAGTTAGTGCCAGATACCACAGTGGGTGTTCCTCCATATCAATATAGCGCAGATAATAGTACCTATGGTGATCAATCGGTTTTTGTAAATTTAGCACCGGGGAATTATACTTATTATGTAAGGGATAGTAGAGGTTGTAATGTTCCTGTTAATTTTACGATTGGCCCTGCAGCTCCTGGTGTAGATGCAACGGTAGATTTTACACCGCCTGTATGTGGTATTACTCCTGCTAACGGAGAGGTGCATATAACAGCTATTACGGATGGGATTTCACCATTTACCTATACTCTTTTAGATACTGCAGGAAATTTTATAGCAACATCTGGATCAACAGCAAGTACTACCTATGACTTTCTAAGTCTTGCCGAAGGAGATTATATTGTAGTTACCAATGATGCCGCAGGCTGTGAAGATCGAGATGTGGTAATCTTGAGACAAAACAGTTTGGATTTAAATCCTCAGTCCCCCTATGCACCAGATTGCACTACAGATTTTGCTTATGTAGTTGATATAGTTGGTGGTTTAGCACCTTATCAAATAGGTTTAGTGGGAGGTCCATTAACTGCACCAAATGTAGATTCGGACACCCATAATTTTATTGGTATTGTTGAATACGGAGTTACTTATTATGTTCAGGTTATAGATGCTGCAGGATGTACGTATGTAGAAGAAATAGCTCCTATTTTGAGCCCTACTTCTTTAACAGTTACCGCTTCAGCCACTGCGGCTTCATGTGCGGTACCAGATAATGCGGGAATTACTTATGAATTAAATGGACTGCCAGATGGCACAGATGTTATTATTCAGTTAATGGATACAGACACCGGGTTAATTATTGCGGGTCCTACAACCTTAAATGCTGTTAATTTTCCATACACTGGTTCTTTTGGAAGCTTGCCAATAGGTAATTATCAAATTATTGTGCAAGAAGATACAAGTCCGGTTAACAATGTTTGTAATGCTAGTGCCTTGGTTTCTATAACTCAAAATTTACCATCTATTACGATAGATAGCAATACCAACGCAAATTGTAATATTCCCACCGGACAATTAGTGTTGCGAGGGCAAGGCGGCACGCCATCCTATACGTTTGCAGTAGTTCCTGCAAATGCTGCTGCGCCGAGTACACTAACAGCCACTAATGTTTATGATTTGGCGCCTGGCACCTATGATATTTATGTAGAAGATAGTAATGGATGTACTTCTATTTTGGAAGATATAACAGTTGCTGTTGATCCTGTTATGGCAGTTCCAACCGTAGATGTTACGAATCAATGTTTTGCCGTATCTAATTATAGAATTGAAATTACAGCTCCCATAACGGTTCCTTCTAGTGGCCCCGAAACTACGTTTCAGTATGATATCGGAAATGGCTTCCAAGACAATCCTATTTTTACAGTAGCGAATCCAGGAACGTATACCATTACTGTACGTAACGGTAATGGGTGTACTAGTACCTTGGATGTAGAAGTGTTCGATTTCTTTTCCATTAGTGCAAGTGCGTCTTCAGAACCATCTTGTAATAACGCAGACGGAGTAATTACCGTGGCTACCACAGGTGGTAGTGGTAATTTTGAATATGTTTTAGATGACGGGACCACCACAACTACTCAAAACAGCAGTGATACCGATCCTCATATTTTTACTGGGATGGCTCCAGGGAACTATACAATTACCGTAACAGATTTGGATTCAAATACGCCTACATTGTGTTCAGATGTAACAACAGTAGAAATTATAACGGTATCCACGCCAATTATAGACAATACAATTGTTGCTGATATATCTTGTAATGGAGCTGCAGATGGCAGTATTACGGTAGAATTAGATCCAGCATCAGCAACGGATGCACCGTTTACCTATAATTTGTATGATGCTACAAATACACAAATACAGTCTATAGAAGATGCAACCTTCCAAGACTTAGTTCCAGGAACCTATCAAGTGGAAGTTACTTCTAATAGAGGTTGTTCGGTTAGATCAGCAGATGTTCTAGTTGAAGAGCCAACAGTGCTGCAGGTAACTCCAATAGCGCCAGCGTTTTCTTGTAATCCATCAGCAAATTCATTCAGTACTACAACCATTACAGTGTATACAGATGATGCGGGTGATGGTTCTGGTACACCAACAGGGAATGGTTCTTATAGTTATAGTTTAAATGATGGTACCCCATTTTATGATGGTACAAGCTTTCAATCTGCCAATACTTTCGAAATTATAGATAATGGTAACGATCAAACCATAGCTGTTATCGTAAGAGATGCTAAGGGGTGTGAGGTTATGGAAACGATCACTATACTTACATCAACAGATTTAACGTTTGCTTATAATCTACAGGCTCCAATAACATGTGATGCTACGGGCGGTGGAGCAGCAGCAGGGCAGTTAGAAATAATAATAAATCAAGGTCCTGGTAATTATGGTGTTGAGGTTTTACCTCTTGGTTCTCAGCCAGAAAAATTAACCAATGGAAGTGATCGTGTTGTTTGGGATATAACGGTGCCAGGTGACTATATATTTGCTGTGAGAGACATAGATAATGGAGGTTGTTTGTTTGTGACACCAGTGTATACCGTGCCCGAATACAATAGAATAGAAGCCGTTATAAATGAAGTGAAACCAGTTTCTTGTTTTAATACGAATGATGGCGAAATAAGCATTGAAGTTGCTAATTATACAGGTATCTATAATTATGAAGTTTATTTGATTGATAATTCTGGGACTGAAATTTCAACAGGCGTAACAGGTACTTTTGATACTGCCAACCCCATAGGAATACCAGAGATTATTACTGGTTTGCCAGCAGGAAACCTTATGGTGAGGGTAGAGGCTTTAAATACACCATTTTGTGATACTGCGAGTAATATAGCACCAGTAAGATCTCCAGACAGGGAATTGACTTTGGTGCCAGAGCAAACGGCTTATGTTACTTGTGCTGTTCCGGGATTAGGAGAAATTACGGGTACTGGTGATGGTGGTTGGGGTACTTACGAATATCAATTAGAACAAGAAACGGCAACGGTTGGAACATTTACTATCGTAACTCCTTATTCATCTACAAATGTATTTAGTGATTTATCTAATGGAAATTATAGGGTTAGTATTAGAGATGCAGGTGGTTGTATTGTTTCTGAAACATTGCTATTAAGTCTTCCTGATGCCATAGCTTCTGAAATACAGATTGTTCAGCCTTTACTATGTCCAGGTGCTAATGATGGAGTGATAGAAGCTTTTAATATAATTGGAGGAGAAGATTTAGATGGTGATGGGGAAGAGTATTTATTTCAATTAAATAGATTAGATAGTTCAGGAGTCGTAACCAATACAAGTGGATTACAAGAATCTCCTGTATTTCCAAATTTACGGTCCGGTTATTATACAATTACTGTTTTTGACGGGTGGAGTTGTAGTTTTACAACAGCACAAACATATTTAGTTGACCCTGCACCAGTAGATCCAGAATTAGTAGAACTTACGCCTCCTGGATGTGGAGAAATGGGGGCAATGGAATTGAGTGTGTCTAACCCTATTGCTGGAATGGAATACTTCTATCGAAGATCTGGTACAACAGATGCATTTATAAGTTTTGGAGGAACAGATGTAACCTCGGTTGTGATTACTATTCCTAATATTGATTTAGATCCAGGGCCATTCCAATATGATGTTCAAAATGGAAATGGATGTCCAGAGCAAAAATCAAATGAAATAGGATTAGATAAAGCTTTGCCTCTTGTAATTGGTTTAGATTTGGTTGATGCCAATATAAAGTGTGAAGGAGAACAAACAGGTATTATTAGATCTGAAGCCTATGGTGGTATTGGTAATTATGCCTATACTTTAGTTAATAATGATCTAGATAGCAGTGTAAACGGAGGTGTACCTAGAGTGCCACTTGCAAGTGATATTGTTAGCGGCTCGCAAGCATCGGGAATTTTCAGGGATCTAGGTCCTGGAATCTATTATATCTATGCACAGAGTGGAGGTTGTTCTGCAATTTCAGATATCATAAATATTGTGCCAAAAGATCCATTGGAATTACTGAATTTAGATGTAAACCCAGTGAGTTGTGTAGGAGATTACGATGGAGAAATAATCATAGAGGCTCGAGGCGGAACAGGTCAGATTAAGTTTTCTATTTCCGAAACTTTAAGCGAGTTTTTTGTTGGCGATGCAGCGAATCCAAATGCTATTACGTTTTCAGATTTGCCTCCAGGGACCTATGAAATCATTGTACAAGATGAGGTAGGTTGTAGTATTTTAAGAGAGGTTGTCGTAGAGGAGCCTGAGCAAATAGTAGTGTCTAATATAGATACAACCCCAGAATTGTGTATAAATGCTTCTGATGGCACTGCAACATTAACCATACAAGGAGGAACACCTTTTATAGACGGTGTTACAGGTGTAGCCTATTATGAAACGAGTTTAAACTCTTCGGATCCAGCAGATTTTATTAGAAATGACGATCTATTCTTTGATAATTTAGCTGGTGGAGGTACGTATGTTGTGTTTGTTAGAGATGCTAATTTATGTGAAACGAATGTAATTGTAAACATAGATTATGGTGTAGATTTATCATCTACCCCAATCATTGAATACGGTTGTACAGGTATTTTTCCATACAGTACAGTAACCATAGATATGACTGATGACAGTTTGATATCAGATTTAATGTTTTCATTAGATGTAGATGATATAAACTTAGCCAATACACAAAATGTATTTGGAGATTTAGAACCAGATACGCAGCATACGGTATACATTTATCATAGTAATGGTTGTTCAACATCAGTAGATTTTTCAATAGATGCTTACACACCCTTGTCGCTTTCAGCGATAAAGACAGCACCAAACGAAGTTACTGCAACTGCAGAAGGTGGATTTGGAGATTATGAATTTTTCTTTCAAGATGTTTCAACAGGTAGTACTAATGTGTATACCTTAAACGAAGACAAATCATTAATTATTCGAGTGCAAGATCAAAGAGGTTGTGTGGCAGAAATTGTAATGGAATTTAATTTTACCGAAAAGCCATTCATACCCAATTATTTTACTCCAAATGGAGATAATTTAAATGATACATGGGCACCAGAAAATAGTGAGTATTTCCCAAACATAGAGGTCATCATTTATGATAGGTATGGTAGGGTAGTTGCAAGATTAGACCAGGTTTCTGCATGGGACGGAACTTATGAAGGTAAAGAAGTGCCAACGGGAGATTACTGGTATGTGGTAAATGCCAATGATAAAGAAAAACAGCGTTACGTAGGACATTTTACACTTTATAGGTAATATTTACTAACATATATTAATTAAAAATGGCGCTCTTGTAGCGTCATTTTTAGTGTATATTTTTTCTGCTTTAATTGAGCACTATAAACTATAGATTGCACTTAAAATACTTAGTAAACAAATAATTAACATAAAAATAAAGGTTCGTTAACTCATAATAATTTTTAGTATATTGCAAAAAGAAAATTGTAGCTAAATATTTTTTTTGAACACTACGGAAACAAATATTAATTCACCTGAATTTATAAAGCTTTTAAAAGAAGATGGAGCTAAAGCTTTTGAGCTTCTTTATAAGCTATATTATCAAAGACTATTTCATTTAGCAAAAAATTATATTGGAAACGAAGAGGACGCTAAAGAAATTATTCAAGAATTATTTTTGAAATTATGGAATCGTAGGGATTTGTTAAATAACGTGAGTTCGATATAAGGCTTACCCTATTCTTTGGAGGTTGTCGATATTGATGTTGGGTTTTGTGGGATAAAAAGCATAAGCAATAAGACCTGAGATCATATTGGTAATAAAGTTTCCAAAGCT
>Ga0209344_10000340_pt1 | contig 87178 bp, 77 predicted proteins | sample Cruoilmetagenom6_FD_187293 | JGI IMG/M metagenome (GOLD analysis project Ga0209344, IMG submission 187293) | Oil polluted marine microbial communities from Coal Oil Point, Santa Barbara, California, USA - Santa Barbara Oil Seep Sample 6 (SPAdes)... | ecosystem: Environmental > Aquatic > Marine... | reverse complement strand
TCTTTGATCCAGCTATCGTCTGGCTGAATCAATGTCTGCTTCACCCGGCCATCGGGTAGCGACCAGGCAATGGCTAGCGGGAGCCCATCGTCTTCGCCCGTTTCAATGGCTATAAACCCTGGATAATCGGCCACGCTAATACTCCTTTTAAGATTCCGTGGGAAGACGGAAAAAACGCTGTGCGGTCTGTGTGGTTGCCGCACCTAGCTCAGTTTCGCTCATACCGTGCCACTGGGCGATCTCGCGGACAATCCACGGTAGCAACGCCGGTTCGTGTCGGCGACCCTTTAACTTCGCCGGCAGGTTGCGGGGCAACAGATAAGGGCAGTCGGTTTCTACCATCAAACGCTCTAAGGGTATATCGCTTACCAGTGGGCGCAGGTGATGACCGCGGCGCTCGTCGCAAATCCAACCGGTCAGGCCTATATGCAAGTCTAGGTCGAGATAACCAAACAGCGTATCGCGGTCAGCGGTAAAACAGTGCACTACCGCATGACTGATGTCGTCTCGCCACGCATGCAGGATTTCTCGCATACGCTGGCCCGCATCGCGTTCATGTAAAAACAGCGGCAAACCGCTTTCTACTGCCAGAGCCAGCTGCGCTTCAAAGGCACGCTCCTGCTCCTTGGGCGTCGAGAAGTTGCGATTAAAATCCAAACCACACTCGCCTACGGCGACGACTTCCGGCATGGCATGCAGGGCTGCCATGGCGCGCTCAAGGTTATCATCCCAGCGACTGGCGTCGTGGGGATGCACTCCCGCTGTGGCGTAGAGGCCAGGATACTGCTTGGCAAGCGCAACCGCTTGCTCTGCGTGGGCAAGGTCGGTGCCGGTGACGATCATGGTCGTTACCTGCGCCGCCTGGGCGCGCTGGATAACCGCCTCCAGATCACGCCCGAAGCTATCGTGGGTCAAGTTAGCGCCAATATCCACCAAGGGGGCGCTAGGCCGAAACTGTAGTGCTTCGGGAAAAAAGTCATCGGCATACGCGGTGTCCAAAGGTGTCTCCCGTTCAATATGCAAAGGCACCATTGTAACGGTATGTGCAAGTATCGACTAATGGTGTGTTAAAGACGATGGACGCAAGGAAATGGCACGAATTGCAAAAAAACTGGCTCGATAGGTAAACAGCTAGCGCTTATTAGCGCCTAAGATGAACGCAAGCTATGGCGTGCTACGTCGCTGCGATTGATTCAGTAACACCCTTTAATAACAACAAAAGAGAGCCACATAATAATGCCAATATCTCCTCGTTTATCTCACAGCTTTGCTACTTCCACTCTCGCCGCTGCCATTCTGATGGCCAGCTATGCGCCCACTACTTTTGCTGATGAGGGTATCTCTGATAACGAAATCCGCATTGGCTATTTAGCCGATATGTCCGGCGTTTATCGCGACCCCATTGGCCCATTGGGTGAAGACGCTATCAATATGGCGATTGAAGATATGGGCGGCAGCGTCAATGGGGCCAATATTGTGGTGTTTAGCGCCGATGGCCGTAATAGCCCCGATGTAGGCTCAAGCGTCGTGCGTGAGTGGATCGATGAGCGCAACGTCGATATGGTCACCGGGCTGGTGGCATCTTCTGTCACTCTGGCGGCGGTGAGCCTGCTGGAAGAGGCGGATAAACTTGGACTGGTCAATGGCGCTGTCTCTTCAAGCATTACCAATGAGCACTGTTCGCCCAATCATATTCACTGGGTTTATGACACCTGGGCGATGTCCAACGGAACGGCAAAGGCAATTACCGATGAAGGCCACAAAAATTGGTATTTGTTAAGCGCTGACTACTCCTTTGGCCATGCACTGGAAGCCGACGTCACACGCGTAGTGACTGAAAATGGCGGCACCATCGTGGGCAGCGCTCGCCACCCTTTCCCCAGCAGTGACTTCTCCTCTTTTATGCTCCAGGCCCAGGCGTCTGGCGCTGATGTCATTGCGCTAAATAACGCTGGCGGCGATACGATTAACGCGGTTCAGACAGCAGGGGAATTCGGCATTACCCAGGCAGGGCAGATTCTGGCGGGCATGGTGCTGTTTAGTACTGATATACGCAGCATTGGCTTAGAGAACGCTCAGGGTCTGCAGTTCACAAAAGCGTGGTACTACGATCTAAACGAAGAAACCCGGGCCTGGGCGGAGCGTTTCCGTGAGCGTACCGGCAGCATGCCTACCATGGTACACGCGGGTCTCTATTCCAGTACTCGCCACTACCTTGAAGCGATTGAAGCTACCGGCACCGATGACACCCAAACCGTCCGTCAGCAAATGGCCGATACCCCCATCAACGACATCTTCGCCACCGATGGCTACATCCGTGAGGATGGCCGCATGGTTCATGATATGTATTTAGTAGAAGTGAAAACACCTGAAGAGTCGCAGGATGAGGATGATCTCTTTCATGTTATTCGCACCATTCCTGCAGAAGAGGCCTTCCGTCCGCTTTCAGAGAGTGTCTGCCCGCTGGTAAACAGTTAAGTCTTTGCCAACTCATTACAACAACTCAGAGGATTTGGCATGCCGGAAACGTCGGTTATTCAGCAAAACAGTATCGGGGCTGCTCTAAACCGCAGCGCTCGAAAATATTCTCACCAGCTGGCGCTGGTATTTGGCGAGCGCCAATGGCGCTATCAAACGCTCAACCAGGCAGCCAACCGCGTAGCCAATGGCCTGCTGGCAGCCGGGCTTACGCCAGGTGATCGGCTGGCGGTGTATGGCAAAAACTCTGATGCCTATGTCATCGCCTGGCTTGCCGCTGCTAAAGCGGGGTTGGTGCATGTGCCGATCAATTTCGCTTTAAGCAGCGATGAGCTGCGCTATATTCTTGACCAGTCGGGGGCAACTGGCCTGCTCAGCGATATCAGCCTCGCCGACAAAGTAAGTGCCGCGACCGAAGGCTTGGATCTAACCATGATGGGCACCCTGCATGCGGATCAGGGGCGGGATGCGAAAAGCTTTGATGTACTCGCTCATGCAGTTTCAGGATCCAGTAGTGAAGCGCCCAATAGTGAAAAGAGTAGCGAAGAGCCCAATGTGACGGTCGACGGTGCCAGCCTTGCTCAATTGCTCTATACCTCGGGCACCACCGCCGCGCCTAAGGCCGCGATGATGACCCATCAGGCACTGATGGCCGAATATATGGCTTGTATGGTTGAGCTGGATATTAAAGGCAGCGACGCCATGCTCGCCGCGCTGCCGCTCTACCACTCAGCACAAATGCACGTCTTTCTCATGCCAGCACTGTTGCTCGGTGCGCCCGTCTATTTGCTAGAGGCGCCGCTTCCCGAGCTGTGTTTAAGCGCTATAGCTGATCACCAGATCGCGTCATTTTTTGCCCCGCCCACGGTCTGGATCAGCCTGTTGCGCCACGCTGAATTTGATCGTTTTGATTTAAGCGCTCTAAATAAAGCCTATTACGGTGCCTCGATTATGCCGGTGCCGGTACTGGAAGAGCTTCAGCAGCGTATACCGGGCGTCGGGCTCTATAACTGTTATGGGCAGAGCGAAATAGCGCCCTTGGCGACCGTGCTGCGCCCTGAGGAACACGCTGAGCGCCCAGCGTCCGCCGGGCGGCCCATTTTGACGGTGGAAACCCGCATCGTCGATCTTGAGATGAACGATGTGCCGCCCGGCGAGCATGGTGAAATCGTCCATCGATCGCCGCAGCTCATGAACGGGTACTGGGATAAGCCGACGATGACTGAAGAAGCCTTCCTGGGCGGTTGGTTCCACTCCGGGGACGTGGGCTACTTCGATGAAGCGGGCTATTTGTACGTTGTTGACCGTATCAAGGACGTGATCAATACCGGCGGCGTGCTGGTGGCTAGCCGTGAAGTAGAGGAGGGGCTATTCAAGCATCCGGCGGTCTCCGAAGTGGCGGTGATCGGTCAGCCCGACGAGAAATGGATCGAAGCCATCACGGCGGTAGTTGTATTGAAAGAGGGCCAAGAGGCAAGCGAGGAGGAGCTGATCCATCACGCAAAAACGCTGATGGCGCCTTATAAAGTGCCTAAACACATCCTCTTTGCCGATGCACTGCCCAAAAGTACCGCAGGCAAAATCCTTAAACGCCACCTACGTCAAGACCTTAAGGGGTAAGCATGGACGCGCAAACAACCGACCTGTTTCACGCCATGATCAAACGCTGCCTAAGCCAGGAGGTTGCCCCGTACTACGATGAGTGGGAGGCAGCGGGTGAAATGCCGCGCTCACTGTGGCGTGCATTGGGCGCTGCGGGGCTGCTCGGCATTGACCTTGACGAACAGCACGGTGGTTCAGGGGCTGATATCGCCATCACCCAGCTGGCGCTGGAAGAGCTCTCCCGCCAGGGGTTTGGTGGCCTTGCCAGTGCCTATAATATCCACGCTAATATCGTTATGCCCTACCTGCAGAACCTGGGGACAGCGGCGCAATGTGAGCGTTGGCTACCTGCCATGGCCCGTGGTGATGCGCTTGGGGCCATCGCCATGACCGAACCCCATGCGGGTAGTGATCTTGCTTCAATGAGAACTAGGGCGAAGCGCACTAGCGATGGCTGGGAGTTAAGCGGTAGCAAAATCTTTATCACCAACGGTCAGTTTGCCGACCTGGTCATCGTATGTGCCAAAACCGATCCTTCCGCCGGGTCAAAGGGCGTGTCACTGTTTTTGGTTGACACCCACTTACCCGGCTTTTCGCGGGGTAAACCGATTAAAAAGATCGGCCAGCACGCCAGTGACACCGCCGAGCTTGCCTTTGATCAAATGCAGTTGCCCCATGTGGCGCTGCTGGGTGAGGAGGGCGCCGGGTTCCGCTACCTAATGCAGGAACTGCCCCGTGAACGCCTGGGTGTTGGGGCACAGGCGTTGGGCGCCGTGGAGGGAGCGCTGGCGCTGACGTTGGAGTACGTACAACAGCGCCAGGCGTTTGGACAGCGGGTGGCGGATTTTCAAAATACCCGCTTTACCCTGGCAGAGATAAAAGCCCAGCTGGACGTGGCCCGTGCCTACTTTGAGCACTGCGTCGAAAAGTACCGCCAGGGCACCATGAGCAGCACGGATGCGGCGATTTTAAAACTGCAGCTCAGCGAACTGCAGTGCCAAGCGGTGGATCGCTGCCTGCAGCTATTTGGCGGTTACGGCTACACCCACGAGTATCCCATTTCACGCTTTTATCTGGATGCCCGAGTACAAACGATCTATGCCGGCAGCTCAGAGATCATGAAAGAAGTTGTCGCCCGCTCGCTGCTAGGCAAAGTGGCTTAGCAAGACGATGCGTTTGAACACAGGAGAGAGCCATGCGGTTGGATGATGTAGTGATTTTAGGCGGCGCACGAACCGCGATCGGTAGTTTTGGCGGTTCGCTCTCAACCAAGGCGCCGTTTGAGTTGGGGGCGATAACCGCCAAGGAGGCGTTGCGCCGTGCTGGCGTTGAGGGCGGAGATATCGATCACTCGGTCTATGGTCACATTATTACCACCGGCCCCCAGGATGCCTATCTGGCGCGCCATATTGCGCTCGAAGCTGGGGTGCCGAAGGAGGCGGGGGCCTTCAACGTCAATCGGCTGTGTGGTTCAGGTGTACAGGCGGTGGTCTCAGCCGCCCAGCAGATTGCCATGGGCGACAGCCGCTTAGCGCTGGCAGGTGGCGCGGAGTCGATGTCGCGTGGTGCCTATTTGCTGCCGCCCCAGGCGCGCAACGGCGTACGTATGGGTGATGTAAACGTTCAGGATTTAACCCTGGGCATCTTAAGCGATCCCTTTGGCAGCGGCCATATGGGCTGCACCGCCGAGAACATCGCTAAACAGTATGGCCTAAGCCGTGAGCAACTGGATCAGTTTGCCCTTGAGAGCCATCAAAAAGCGGCGCGTGCCATCGCGGAAGGCCGCTTTGACGATCAAATCGTAGCGGTGGAGGTCAGTCGCGGTAAGCAAACGGTACTTTTCTCCCGCGATGAGCATGTGCGCGATGGCGTCCAACTTAGCGATTTGGCGCGGCTCAAGCCCGCCTTCCAAAAAGATGGCATGGTGACCGCAGGCAATGCCTCGGGTATCAACGATGGTGCAGCCACGTTAGTGCTTGCCCATGCCGATGAAGCCACACAGCGGGGCTTAGCGCCCAGAGCGCATCTTCGTGTTGCCACAACAGCAGGCGTTGAGCCAACGCTAATGGGCCTTGGTCCGATTCCTGCGGTGCAACGCTGCCTCCAACAGGCGGGGCTAAGCATTAACGATATTGACGTGATTGAGTCCAATGAAGCCTTTGCTGCCCAAGCTCTGGCGGTGGCCGACACGCTAGGTTTTCCGTTAGAGAAACTAAACCCTAACGGCGGCGCGGTTGCCTTGGGGCATCCGGTGGGGGCCACGGGGGCTATTCTGATTCTCAAAGCGCTACACGAATTGGAACGTATTAACGGTCGCTACGGCTTGATAACCCTGTGTATTGGTGGTGGGCAGGGCATCGCCCTGCTTATCGAGCGCGGCTGATCCGATTTGATTACCACAAGAACACGTTTAAAGGAGTGTTTATGCCTTCAGTAACCCCGAAAATTTTACCCGCCACGGCCTCTGCGACGAACCCCGCTTTAATGATTGGCGACCTGCTGGAGGCAGGTGTGCGCATGGCAGGCGACAATCAGATTGTCTACCGGGATCAGAGCCGTCACAGCTACGAGCGTTTTCGTGAGAGAGTGCACCAACTGGCCCATACGCTGACGTCACAGGGCGTACAAGCCGGTGACGTGGTAGCGGTGCTGGATTGGGATAGCCACCGCTATCTGGAGTGCTTTTTTGCCATTCCAATGATCGGCGCGGTACTCCACACGGTGAACGTGCGCCTGGCTCCGGAGCAAATCCTCTACACCATGGAGCATGCCGAAGACGTTTTCGTCATCGTGCACGAAGAGTTTGTGCCGCTGCTTGAGCCGCTGGCCGATAAGCTGCCCCAAGTACGTGGCTATCTGCTGTGTCAGGAGGCTCCGCAAACAATCGATACCACGCTGCCGCTGGTGGGCGAGTTTGAAGCGCTATTAAGCCAGCAGCCCATTCACTATGACTTTCCCTCCTTTGATGAAAACGCCGTCGCCACACTGTTCTATACCACCGGCACTACGGGTAACCCCAAAGGGGTTTTCTTTACCCACCGCCAGTTGGTGCTGCACACATTGAACGAGTCTAGCGCTTTCCAGGCGCCCGGTTTTGAGCTGCTCAACCGCGACAAGGTCTATATGCCCATTACCCCCATGTTTCACGTTCACGCCTGGGGAGTGCCGTATACCGCCACGCTGATGGGGGCTACCCAGGTCTACCCTGGCCGCTACGAGCCGGAAATGCTGGTCAAGCTGCTGGTTAGCGAGAAGGTCGACTTCTCCCACTGCGTTCCCACCCTGCTCAACATGGTAGTCAGCGCCGAGGCGATTGCCTCAAAGCAGGTCGACCTCTCCGGCTGGAAAGTTTTGGTCGGCGGCAGTGCGTTAACCGAGTCGCTAGCGAGCAAGGCATGGGCGTTGGGGATCGACACTCGCAGTGCATATGGCATGTCGGAAACCTGCCCGCTACTCACTGCCGATATTCTACCGCAGGATATCGGCGACGCTGATTTTGAGACCCAGCTACCCTGGCGCTGTAAAGCGGGCCTGCCGATACCATTGGTTAAACTGCAAGTGGTTGATGCGGACGGCGAGCCGCTACCCAATGATGGTAAAAGCGTTGGCGAAGTGCGTGTTCAAGCGCCTTGGCTGACCCAGGCCTACTACAAAGAGGAGAAGCGCAGTGCGGAGCTATGGCGCAACGGCTGGCTGCACACCGGGGATGTGGGCTCCCTTGATGAGCGGGGCTTTTTGACCATTAGCGACCGCATAAAAGACGTGATTAAAACCGGCGGTTAGTGGCTCTCGTCGTTAGAGCTGGAGAGCTATATCAGTCAGTGCCCAGGTATTGCCGAAGTGGCGGTGATTGGGGTCGCGGACGATAAGTGGGGAGAGCGTCCTGCTGCTTTAGCTGTCCCAGTGGATCTGAATAACCCGCCCACTACTGAAACTGTCCAGGCGTTCTTAGAGCAGTTTGTGGCTCAAGGAAAGCTCAACCGCTGGGCGGTTCCCAGCATGATTCGCTTCGTCGATGAGATACCCAAAACCAGCGTGGGCAAGCTGGATAAAAAACGTATTCGCAGCGAAATTTAGATACTCTTAGGATTACTCCTTCACAACTGCTCATCCACAGGGTACGAGGGCAGGTTGGAGCGAGGGTCTTTTTCCATGGATGGAAAAAGTAGCGTCCACGGATGGATTCACAGCGCCCTCGCGGAAACCTGCCCGCGGCACTGATGCCTTCATTCAGGTAACTGCTATAGCTTTGCACGATCAGAGAGCATTTCACGCCGTGCGTGCTTTGCGATACGCGGCGGGGGAGTTGCCTGTCCAGGTTTTGAAAGCTCGGCTAAAGCAGGCTAGATCCTCGAAGCTCAACGCCTCCGCGATGCTGATCAGCGGCTTCTCACTGCAGGTAAGAGCCTGAATCGCTACATCGCGGCGGTACTCATCCTTGACCGCTTGAAAGTGAGTGCCCTCCCTTTTGAGATGCCGCGCCAGTGTACGTGGGGACATATGCAACGCATCAGCGACGCTTTGCACTGTGCCGGAAGTGGTCAGGTGGCGTGCGAGGTGTTCGCGCACCCGGTGGGTTAGCAGGCGATCTGCAAACGACACATAGAACCAGTCTGCCGGGGCGCGCTTTAGAAAAGCGCCCAGGTGTTTCTTGGTCTGCCGAATAGGGTGATCAAGGAAGTCGCGGTCGATATAAATTGCGGTTTGTGCCTGTTCAAAGCGCACCGTGCCGGGGTAAAAATAGAGATAATCAGCGCTGTGTGGCGGCTGGGGGTAAGCGCACTCCATCAAAATAGGCGGTATTTTACGCGCAATCATCCACGACGCGATGCCGTGAAACAGCTTGAGCATCAGCTCATGAATCAGAGTGCGGCTGCCCAGCAAGGGCGCATGCTCTACTAGCGCCATGCGAGCGAAATCGCCTTCGAGCGTAAATGCATAGCCAAAGTCGTCGAGAAGAATACGGAAAAACTGCGTATAGCGGTGCAGTGCCACCTGCAAATTGGGCGCATCCAGCATGCTTAAACACAGCAGCTTCAGGGTGCCTCCCCGCAATGGGCGGGAAAAAAAGCCGGGCGTTTCGTCGTCCAGTTCGTTCACCAGCCCGCGATACAGTTCGGCAAACTGCTCAACCGTGACGCGGCCATGGGGGGCCGAAAGTAAAAAGGGAGAAATACCCGCCCGTTCTAGGTAGCGTGTGGGCGATGTTGAGCTGTTGGGTAAGCCTTTAAACAGCTCATTTACAAAATGCATCGAGACGGTCACCGTCACGTTCAGCCCGCCTTTAAAAGTCGTTTTTTGGTTGAGATATTGTCGTTGCTGGCAAAACGGTATCACGCTGGTGATTTCCGCTCTACGATTCACCTCTATATGGTTCCCCCTCCTGGGCCGCTCATGCGTTACACTGTGCGCCTCACGATTTAGGAGGACACCGCGTGACCCTGTTACGACTCGAACAGCTGCAACTCGCCTACGGCACCCATGTACTACTCAATCGCGCCGACCTGACGGTTGAAAAAGGCGAACGGCTGGCGCTGGTCGGGCGCAACGGCACCGGCAAATCCACTCTGCTGAAGCTGGTAGCGGGGGATATCCTTCCCGATGATGGCTCAATCTGGCGAGCACCTGGCCTCAAGATAGGCGTGCTGGCTCAGGAGTTGCCCGAGTCATCTGGCCTGACCATTTTCGATATGGTCGCCCAAGGTCTGCCGGAAGCTGGGGAGCTACTCTCCGAGTACGACCATCTTATCAATGATCCAGACCCTGATATGGATCGCATGGCGACCCTGCAAACGCGTCTGGAAGCCATTGATGGTTGGTCTTTCCACCAGCGTATCGATACCGTGCTGACCCGCTTGGGCCTGCCCCCAGCGGCTGAGATGAGCTCGCTCTCCGGTGGCTGGCGCCGGCGTGTCGCCTTGGCGCGCGCCCTGGTCGCCGAGCCCGATCTACTGCTGCTCGATGAGCCTACCAACCATTTGGACTTAGACACCATTGCCTGGTTGGAAGAGCAACTGCTGGCGTTTAACGGCGCGGTGCTGCTGATTACCCACGATAGGGCGTTTCTTTCCAAACTGGCGACCAATATTCTCGAGCTAGACCGTGGCCAGCTAGGGCGCTACCCCGGCAAGTACGAAGAGTATCAGGCCCGCAAGCAGCATGAGCTTGAGGTAGAAGCGCGGGAGAACGCCGAGTTCGATAAAAAGCTTGCCCAGGAAGAAGCCTGGATTCGTCAGGGCGTTAAAGCCCGGCGAACCCGCAACGAAGGCAGGGTTCGCGCGCTCGAGGCAATGCGCAACGAGCGAAGCCAGCGCCGCGAGCGTCAAGGCAATGCCAACTTGACGGTGGATCGCGGCGAGCGCACCGGTAAGCGCGTTGTGGAACTGCAAGGCGTCACCCAGCGGTTTGGTGATGAGGTGATACTGCGCGATATCAACCTTGAAGTACTGCGCGGTGACCGTATTGGCTTCCTGGGGCGCAACGGCGCGGGCAAGACCACCCTGCTGAAAATTCTGCTGGGGGAATTGGAACCCACTGAAGGCAAGGTACAGATGGGCACCAACTTGAAAGTGGCCTATTTCGACCAGCTGCGCGCCGGGCTTGAGCTGGAAAAAACCGTTTACGACAACGTTGCCCAAGGTAGCGACCGCGTTAGCGTGGGCGGTAAAGACCGCCACGTGATGAGCTACCTGCAGGACTTCCTTTTCACCCCCGAGCGGGTGCGCCAGCCGGTGAAAGCGCTCTCCGGTGGCGAGTCCAACCGCCTGCTGCTGGCCAAACTGTTCACGCAGCCAGCTAACGTGCTGGTGCTCGATGAGCCGACCAACGACCTCGACATGGAAACCCTGGAGCTGCTTGAAGAGCTGCTGCTCGATTTCGATGGTACGCTGCTGCTGGTTTCCCACGACCGAACCTTTATGGATAACGTGGTGACCAGTATGCTCGCCTTTGAAGGCGATGGCGTTGTGCGTGAGTACGTGGGTGGCTACACCGACTGGATTCGTCAGGGGGGCAAGCTGCCGCCAGCGCCTTGGGAAGGGGCGGCGCGTCAGCGTACTGAACCCACCTCAGAAGCGCCCAAAAAAGTGGCTGAAGCACCTGCCGCAACGGCCAAGAAAAGCGTCAAACTCTCGTATAATTTGCAGCGTGAATTAGATGCACTGCCCGCCGAAATCGAGCGTCTTGAGGGGCAAGTAGAGGCGCTGGAGAGTGAAATCGGTGACCCAGCGTTTTATCAGCAGGATGCTGACGCCGTTACGGCTAAGCTGCAAACGCTTGAAAAGGTGCAGAAGGCATTAGAAGTCGCGATGGAACGCTGGATGGAGCTGGAAGCGATGGCTGCTGGCGAATAAGCTTTAAAACGTTAAAAGGCGCCGTATGGGCGCCTTTTTTGTAAGCGATACAACGCAGTAGATTATTCGTCGCTTTTTTCGCCTTTTTTACCCACGCGTACCGCGAGGACATCGCATTGGGCGCCGTGAAGTACGCCGGTAGAGGTTGAGCCGAGCAGAAGGGCGAAGCCGTGGCGGCCATGGGAGCCCACCACGATCAAATCTACACCGTGTTCTTCAGCAAAACGGTGGATTTCGGTGTCGGGCATACCCACCACGACGTGCTGGTCAGCCTCGGCAATATGTGGGGCGGCGATTTCGGCTAAACGTTTTTTGGCGTGTTCATCCAATTGGTCTTGGATGCTGGTCAAGTCCATGGGGATATCGCCGCCGTAGGCAAACCCCAGCGGCTCCAGGGTATGCATAATGGAGATTTTGGCTTGATCGTTGCGCTCTGCGATCGCAACGGCACGTTCCAGAATCTTGTGGGAGTCTTTGGTTAAGTCAACGGCAACTAAAATGTGGTGATAGCTCATGGCGTATCTCCTTGGCAGTAGGTAACAAAGAGGTTCTTTGTTCAATGACCGTTACTTTAGATGGCGTGTCCTGTTTTAACAATGACTTGAGTCAAAACAGCGACCTGAGTCATGGTTTTTAGATTAGTTTATATAGTGTGGCTTATGTGGGAGGAAATGTAGAGATGGAATGGTTAATTATCGTGTTTATTATGCTGTTTGTCATTGCGCCGGTGATGTGGCTAAAGCCTAGCCCGCGTCAAAAACGCCAGCAGGCGCTGCGCACTCAAATCGCTAAACAGGGCGTCAGCATTAAACTGGAAAAGCCGCCACTACACCATTTTAGAGGTACCATGCCAGCTTATCGCTGGCACTATCCCCAGGAAGGGCCGGGGCCTGATTTTCTATTGGTAAGAGACAGCAATGCCAGTGAAGCCTTAACGCCATTTCATGCTGGCTGGCGCTGGCGGATAGCCCCTTTGCGTCCTTTACCTGATGCCGCCACAGCAGCGTTAAAAACACTGCTTGAACGCTTACCGCAAGACGCCTTGGTGGTGCAGTCAACCCCTTATGCATTGACGCTTTGGTGGTGGGAGTCGCAAACCGCGGAGCGATTCGCGACCTACCTACCTGAATTTCAGCAACTGCGGGAGGCGCTGCGTGGTCGTGCCGACCAGCCTTTCAGCCAGCCGTTAAAGGGCACTGAGAAGTCGTCTTCCAAAGTAAGCGATCAAGATACTGGGCTATCCTGATCCCGTGCTTGTATCGCTAAGCCGTTGGATTCAATCACCGCCAACCATTCGTTGAGTTGTTCGAGGTTCTCTTCGCTTAAGCCAGCGAACATCTCTTTGCGCGCTTGTTGCGCAACGCTGTCGATCTGTTCCAGCAGCGGCATAGCGGCAGGGGTAAGATAAATCCGCTTGCTGCGACGGTCGTTGTCGCAGGCTCGACGCTCAACTAAGCCTTGTTCTTCGAGCTGGCCCAAGGTGCGAACAAGAGAGGGCGCCTCAACGCCAATCGCACGGGCGAGATCGCACTGTGGATGGCCTTCGCCAAGACGCCACAGGTGATACAGCGTCACCCAGCGTGTTTGGGTTAATCCCAAGGGCGCCAAGCGGCGATCCAAGATGGAGCGCCATAGGTGGGGCAAGCGTGCGATGCGAAATCCAATCGTTGAAGCCATAGGTAACTAGCTGCCAATAAATGTGAGTAGTCGAATTGTCATAAGCTACGCCGCTGAATGCAAGGCGCTTAAGCCTTCAATCTTCCGGTCGCGCCTCTTCATCGTTAGGTCGACCCGGCACGAACCGCCGTAAGTTTAATCCACTTAGACCACTGGCGCGTATCTCTCCATCTGCCAGCGTGGCTTGCTGAGCATCGTCTGAGACCTCAAAACGTATTAATCCCAAGCGCTGGCCAGTACCTGTCATGATATCAATGCGCCAATCGCCGGTAGGGTCTTCGGGAAAGTTTTGTTTGTGGCTCCATGCCCGGTAACCCTGCTCGCGTCCGCCATCGATATTAAGCTCCACGACATCCATTGGCACACCATTGTGATGCCAGGCATGGGTAATAGTTTCACTTAATCCACGCGGTGCCCGAATAGCGGTGTAAACATAAAGGCCATTTTCGCTGATGGCTTGCGGCGTTAACGCCATTGAGCCTTGGGGCAGGCGCTGCTCAACATTAAAGCCAGGAGAGAGCGCGCTACTGGTCATCCAGAGGCTGGCAGGCGGTACCCATATACGTCCAAGCCAAGCCCCGTAGGCGAGTAGCAGCGTCAACACAAAAAAAGCGCACCAGCGTTTGAGCGAGCGTTGCTTAAGCAAGTGCCAAAAACTCGGCAAGGCCACCAGAATGGTAATCCCCAGGGCCAGTAGCAGACTCTGGCCGGTGGTAAGGTGCACCATGATGGGGAGTGTGACCAGTAGTACCAGGAAGACGCACTGGGCATGAAAGACGAAATAGAGGCTGCGCCAGCGCTCCGCGACTTTGAAGTAGAGAGGATCGATAATCGACAGTATTGCCATGCCGCCCACCAGTAGCGCAAACAGCGTTTGTCCGCTATTCCACACGGTAGTGACTAAGATAAACGGCAGGGTGAAGAAAAGTGTCTCCTGGTGAATCATCTGGGCAATAAAGGTGGTTACGCCCCGGGTTGGTGTGGGGTGGCCCCGGCGCGACAGCCAGCGGCTGATCAAACCTTCCGAAAGCAGTAGCGTCCAGGCAAACAGTAATCCCAGTGCCAGCGCTGCGCCTAACCATTGTTGGCGATCAACTAAAAAGAAGCTGCTTAGCCCGGCAGCAAAGGCCATCGGAGGCCAAAGCCAGCTCCAGGGTTTGAGGCGTTCGACAATGCGTTCAATTCGCCGCTGAATGGCTTCAATACGCGTAGGCGTGAGCAGTGCGCCCATAACAAGATAACCTGCAAAGTAAAAGGAAGCGCGATTCTAACAGGCTGTCAGGCTTAACGCTGGTCTAGTGTAAATCCGTGCTTCTGGCGTGATCCGTTACATTCATTAAGACGACGCTGTAGGAACGGATGCCGGAGAGCGCTGGTCTCAGTGAATAAGCAAATTAGCCAAAAGTCTGGGCTTGACGTTATCAGGCAACTCAACCAAGCTAAGGCAATCAAACGACCGTATGAAAGTCGTGTGGAAGCCGTATGAGAAATGTGGCGGGTTCTCTTTTCAGAGCCAGCCCGAAAATGTGGAGAGAGCGCGGATGATCTATCAAGGCAACGCCATCACGGTGACACGTCGTGACACCCCGAATGGTAATGATATCGCAATGCTCACTTTCGATCTGAAAGATGAGTCCGTCAACAAGCTTTCCAGCGCGGTGGTCGCAGAGCTGGGCGAAGCAGTAAAAGCCATACAAGCTGAAAATAGCTTAAAAGGCTTACTTATTGCGAGCGGGAAAGACGTGTTTATCGTGGGCGCCGATATCACCGAGTTTCACAGTCTATTTGATAAAGGCGAAGCCTACCTTGAGGAGATGAACCTTAAGGTTCACGATATTTTTAACGCTATTGAAGATCTGCCGTTCCCTACGGTAACGGCGATCAATGGTCTGGCGCTGGGTGGTGGCTGCGAAGTATTGCTGACCACCGATTTTCGCGTGATGGGCGACAAAGCCAAGATCGGCTTGCCCGAAACCAAGCTCGGCATCCTGCCTGGTTGGGGTGGCTGCGTGCGTCTACCGCGCATTATCGGCGCCGATAATGCCATTGAGTGGATTGCCGGTGGCACCGAAAACCGTGCCGATGCCGCGCTAAAAGTGGGTGCCGTAGATGCGGTGGTGACGGCTGAACAGTTGGAAGAGGCCGCACTGGATATTCTTGACCGTGCGAATGCCGGTGAGCTGGATTACCAGGCCCGCCGTGCTGAAAAGACCAGCCCACTGAAGCTCAACCCGATTGAGCAGATGATGGCGTTTGAAACGGCGAAAGGCTATGTCGCTGGTAAGGCGGGGCCCCATTATCCGGCGCCGGTTGAAGCGATCAAAGTGATCCAAAAAGGCGCAGGTGAAGAGCGTGGCCGTGCCCAGGCCATTGAAGCCAAAGCTTTCGCCAAACTGGCGCTAAGCAGCGTAGCGTTTAACTTGGTGGGTCTGTTCTTGAACGACCAAGTGGTCAAGAAAAAAGCCAGCAAGTATGAGAAACAGGCGCAGCCGGTTAAGCAAACGGCCGTGCTGGGTGCGGGTATCATGGGCGGTGGTATCGCTTATCAGAGTGCCTCTAAAGGCACGCCCATTTTGATGAAAGATATCAAGGATGACGCCATTGAGCTGGGCCTGAAAGAAGCCCGTAAGCTATTTGCCAAGCAGGTAGAGCGCAAAAAGCTGACCACCGAGCAGATGGCGGAAAAGCTGACCAATATTCGCCCGACGCTCTCCTACGGAGATTTTGGCAATGTCGATCTCGTTGTCGAAGCGGTGGTTGAAAACCCCAAAGTCAAAGACGCCGTACTGACCGAAGTGGAAGGGATGGTGAGCGAAAATACCATTCTCACCTCGAACACATCGACGATTTCCATCAACCGCTTGGCGCAAAACCTCAAGCGGCCGGAAAATTTCTGCGGTATGCACTTCTTCAACCCCGTACACCGCATGCCTCTGGTAGAAGTCATCCGTGGTGAGAAGACCTCGGATGCCGCCGTTGCTGCCACCGTGGCCTACGCTCGGGCAATGGGCAAAACGCCGATTGTGGTTAACGACTGCCCCGGCTTCTTGGTCAACCGGGTACTCTTCCCTTACTTTGGCGGCTTTAGCTTCCTGGTTGAACAGGGTGCTGACTTCCAGCACGTCGATAAAGTCATGGAGAAGTTCGGCTGGCCCATGGGCCCGGCCTACCTGCTGGATGTGGTCGGTCTGGATACTGCCGTTCACGCCAATGAAGTCATGGCGGAAGGCTTCCCAGATCGGATGGCCCGCGACGGTAAAACCGCTATTCAGGTCATGTATGACAACGACCGTTTAGGCCAGAAGAACGACAAGGGCTTTTACGCCTACGAAGAAGATAAGAAGGGTAAGCCGAAGAAAGTCACCGACGAAGCGGCTTACGCTTTAGTTAAAGAGGTGGTGAAAGAGCATAAAGAGTTTTCCGATGAGGATATTATCGCTCGTATGATGGTACCGCTCTGCTTGGAAACCGTGCGCTGCCTGGAAGATGGCATTGTGGCCACGCCAGCCGAAGCAGATATGGCGTTGATTTATGGCATCGGCTTCCCGCCTTTCCGTGGTGGTGCGCTGCGCTACATCGACGCCATGGGCGTTGCAGAGTTCGTCAAGCTTGCGGAAGGGCTAGCTGAGGAGTTGGGCCCGCTTTACGCGCCCACCGACAAGCTGCGTCAGATGGCTCAGAACAACGAGCAATTCTATTCCAGTGACAACTCTGCCACCCAGGCCTAACCACCACGCACAGGAGATATAAGATGAGTTTGAATCCGAGAGACATTGTGGTGGTAGACGGTGTTCGTACCGCCATGGCGAAAGCCAAAAATGGTGCTTTTCGTAACGTACGCGCAGAGAATCTCTCTGCTGCGGCTATGCAGGCGCTGTTTACCCGCAATCCTAATCTAGATCCTTCTGAAGTGGATGATGTGATCTGGGGCTGTGTGAACCAGACGCTTGAGCAGTCGATGAACATTGCTCGTAATGCGGCGATTATGACCGGCATTCCGCGCTCGGTGCCCGCGCAAACCGTTAACCGTTTGTGTGGCTCTTCAATGACGGCGCTGCATATCGCCGCCGCCAATATCAAAGCGGGTATGGGCGACTTCTTTATCATCGGCGGCGTTGAGCACATGGAGCACGTACCCATGGCCCACGGCGTTGACGTTAACCCGGCGGCCAGCAAATACGCAGCCAAAGCAGCGATGATGATGGGCCTAACCGCTGAACTGCTGGGTAAAATGCACGGCGTTTCCCGGGAAGAGCAGGATAAGTTCGGCGTCCGCTCTCACCAGCGCGCCCAGGCGGCCATGGAGAAGGGCTACTTCGATAACGAAATCATCGGCGTCGAAGGTCACGACCAGCGCGGTTTCAGGGTGATGGTGACGCGGGACGAGGTTATTCGTGGCGACTCCACCCTGGAGTCCATGGCGAATCTGAAGCCGGTATTTGATCCGCGCAACGGCACGGTCACAGCGGGTACCTCCTCGGCGCTTTCCGTGGGTGCCTCGGCAATGGCCGTGATGAGCTACGAGCGTGCTCAAGCGTTGGGCTTAGAGCCTATTGCGAAGGTGCTCTCTACTGGCGTAGCCGGTTGTGATGCTTCAATCATGGGCTATGGTCCGGTACCTGCATCTAAGAAAGCGTTGAAAATCGCTGGCCTTTCAGCGGCGGATATTCAGACCGTTGAGCTCAACGAAGCCTTCGCCGCTCAGGGTATCCCGGTATTGAAAGATTTAGGCTTCTTGGATTCGCTAGATGACAAAGTTAACTTGCACGGTGGTGCTATTGCGTTAGGGCACCCGTTAGGTTGTTCGGGCTCGCGTATCTGCACAACGCTGCTGAACGTTATGCAGCAGCGCGATACCACCCTGGGCTTGGCAACCATGTGTATTGGCATGGGGCAGGGTGTTGCGACGGTCTTTGAACGACTGAAATAATCCCCACACGCTTCATCGCTTTGAATCGGTACTAGAGAACGGCACCTTAACGTGAGGTGCCGTTTTTATTTGCAAAGCCCCTATTCAGTAAAATGTTATTCGGATCAGAAAAAGCTATTCGGCTTGAAAAGCCGTGCGGTGGAAATCCGCCGCGGCTTGGACTTCCGCAATGCCGCAGGTATCGGGTTCAGGTACGGTATTGCCAGCCAGTACCGCTAGCACCGCTCGGGTGCCGTTGGCCAGTGACTCGAGGTTGTAACCGCCCTCTAATACAAACACCAAACGGCCATCGCAGTGTTGTTCGGCCAGTTGTTGCATGAATCCGGTCAGTGCGCCAAAACCTTCATAGGAAACGTTTAAGGCCAAATCGTGCCAGTGGGGGTCAAATCCTGCCGAGACTAAAATAATGTCGGGCTTAAACCACGCTGCGGCCGGGGCAAGAATATCGCGAAACGCCTTGAGGTACGCTTCGTCGCCAGCGCCAGCCGGTAACGGAACATTAATCGTGGTGCCTTCAGCTAAACCAGCGCCCACTTCTTCCAGATGGCCTGAGCCTGGATAGAAGGGTGCTGCGCGGTGAATATCGAAAAACATTACGTCCGGTTCTGCCCAGAAAATATCCTGGGTGCCGTTACCGTGATGGGCATCCCAATCAACAATTAGCACTCTTTCGCAACCCAGTGCGCTGCGCGCATGGGCTGCGGCGACTGCCACATTGTTGAATAAACAAAACCCGCGGGCGCGAACGGGCTCTGCGTGGTGTCCAGGCGGGCGCACAAGTGCAAAGGCGCTTTTAGCGCGCTTCTCCATTACGGCTTCTACTGCGGCAATGGCTGTTCCAGCGGCGACTTCGGCGGCATCGATGCTACCTGGTGAGACTGCTGTGGTATCCACATCCAACCAAGCATTCTTCCCGCGCAGGCTAAAGATATCGCTTAGGTAGGAAGTGGTATGCACCCTGGCGAGTTGATCATGGGTGGCTGCTCTGCCCCCTTCGATGTGCAGGCCTGCAATGGGCGCTTTCTCCAGCAGATGCTGTATGGCTTTTAAGCGGCCGGGGTGTTCGGGGTATTTCCATGGCACAGGAAGCCCTGCAAGCAAGTGTCGAATGCGTTTATCGATTCGTTGCGGTAGAAAGTCGGCGTCAATGTTGGGCTCGTGAGCGAGCACCCGATCATCATAGAAGGCAATGACTTTATGCATAATGGCTACCTAATGTGCGTGCGATAAGTCACAGCAGTAATTTCAAGCAAGATACTGCAGTCCTTTAATCGCACAATGGGCACGAAATGCTTATCTACAGTAAGGCAGGCTGGGCGAAGTTATACAATGTCACTTTCAAACGATGCCGCTCTCAGACAATGCCACTCTCAACACTAAATGCTAGGGTCATGCTGAGTTCTTCTACCTGATCTGCAAATGAGGGCTGCCACTCGCCGCGCAAAATGAGCGGTGGCTGTACCCACCGCCAACGTAAGCCAGTGACGATACTTTCCACTGCGCGCTGAGTACCTGTGCCATCGTGACCCGCGCGAATATAGAGCGCGCAGGGCAATCCTTGTTTCTTTTCAATGACAGGATAGTAGCTGCGATCAAAAAAATCCTTGAGCGCGCCGCTCATATAGCCCAGGTTTTCCGTGGTGCCGAGCAGAATCGCATCGCAGGCCAGCACATCGTCTGGGCCAGCTTCCAGGGGCGCTTTTACCACGCAGTGCATCTGTTCAAGGTCAGGATGACTAGCTCCCTGGAAGGCCGCATCGCGCAGTAGGCGGGTATTTGCCGAAGGGGCATGGGCAACAATTAATAGCTGTTTTTTGAACTCAGATGTCATAGCCGTAGCCTAAGTAAGCAGTAAATATCTAAAAGTTTGCGACCAGTGCTGGAAATGCCACACTGCTTCAGTGACTTTAAGTAGAGAGCCTATATGCCCAACAAGACCCCTATCAATGTCTTTTACGATGCGCAGTGCCCGCTGTGTCGTAAAGAGCGCCGTCGCTATGAGCGCTGGTCGGGGCGGCATGCCGCTGATATCGCTTGGCTTGATGTGAGTGAACATCATCAGGTGCTGCAGCAAAAGGGTGTCGATCCTGATATGGCGCTGCGCTCTCTACATATCGAAACGGCAGCTGGGCAATTGGTGGAGGGGATCGATGCTTACCGTTTATTAATGAAACGTATTCCCTTATTGGCGCCGGCTGCCTGGTTCATTGGTCTCCCAGGCATTAAACCGGGATTGCGGTCGCTTTATGATGTCTGGGTGAAGCGCCGCCTGAAGAAACAAGGCCGGTGGAATTGCTAGACTGTGTACGAAATACACACCCGATAAACCAAGGAGAGAAGAATGGCATTTGCACTTTCATCAATGCAGGTTACCAGCTCGGCGTTTGTTAACCACCAGGCGATCCCAGCCAAGCACACTGGGGAAGGTGAGGATGTTTCGCCGGCACTTGCTTGGCATAACGCTCCCGAGGGCACCCAAGGGTTTGCGGTGATCTGTCACGACCCTGATGCGCCGTTGGTCAAAGACGGCAGCTACGGCTTTGTCCACTGGGTGCTCTATAACTTACCCGGCGATATCCAGGAATTAACGGAAAAGACGGCGGCGGGCACTGTCGGCGCAAATGACAAAGGCGATACTGGTTATTGTGGCCCGATGCCGCCAGAAGGGCATGGCAAGCATCTTTATTACTTCTGGGTGCTGGCGCTGGATCATCAAACCTCGCTCCCTGAAGGGCTCACGCTGGCTGAGCTGCTCAAAGAAGTAGAGCCGCACCTGCTGGGCATGAACCGTTTGGTGGGTACTTACCAGCGCGATTGATCTAGCCTCTGGCTGGACATTTTGCGTAACCCGTGTAGGCTCCATCGCTTTCTTAGCCCTTTGTATTAGCCAAGTGATGGAGCCTTCTGATGAGTGACCTGCCTAACTGTCCTGCCTGTGCCTCTGAGTTTAGCTATGATGATGGTCTTCAGTATGTCTGCCCAGAGTGCGGCCATGAGTGGTCAAAAGTGGCAGAAGAAGAGAGCGCTGATGACGCTTCAGGCGTGCGCGATGCCAACGGCAATATGCTAGCCGACGGTGATAGCGTAACTGTGATCAAGGACTTGAAGGTTAAGGGCAGTTCACTGGTGGTTAAAGTGGGCACCAAAGTGAAGAGCATTCGCTTAGTCGAGGGTGATCACGATATCGATTGTAAAATTGACGGTATCGGCCCGATGAAGCTTAAATCCGAATTTGTTAAGAAAGCCTAGCGTTAAAACCGATTGTTAAAAAAATAGCCCCCTGGCGTTGGTCAGGGGGCTATGAGCTTATCTCTTATCTAGCAACACATTTTTGCGTCACTTGTTTACGCAGTGGTATTAATCTGCGTGCCGACGCTGCCACTAGTGGCCAATTGTGGATCCATCGAAACGCCCTCCATCAGGGCGGCAATCTGTGATGCACTGCCATCTAACGCCTGTTTAAAAACGCTGAGCTGGGCCTGTTGGCTTATCTGCACCTGCTGAAGCGCCATTGATGCACTTACCATGTTATTTACCGCTGAATCCATGTCGTCACCTCGAATAGCATTTGCCATCCACAATGATGGCATCTGATACCTAGCCGAAATTACCAGACGCCATCATCAAGTGCAAAGCCATAAGTAGCAAATGATGACTGATGATAGCTTTTTTAAATGATAATGATTGTTGTTTTTGATGCCATCAGCGCCGAACGTGCCGATATTTTGCGTAAATTGCTATCCATTTTGCTCAGGGGCTTCACATCAAATTTATACAGGACTAAAATGGTACTCAATTGACGTGGCGACCATTTGATTCGCTGCGTACTGATGACATAAAGGGAGTCGACATGCTTAAGCTTTCTCGGCTGACAGACTATGCCGCGGTGGTCATGGCGCAAATTGCCCGCCATCCCCAGGCGTCGCATGCAGCGGCAGAGTTAGCAGAGGCCGTGCAGTTGCCCCATCCGACGGTGAGTAAAACGCTCAAAATGCTTGTGCGGGCAGGGCTGCTGGTTTCCCAGCGTGGCGCCCAAGGCGGTTACCGCCTGGCTCGGCCTGCATCGCAGATTACCGCCGCCGATATTATTGCGGCGATTGAAGGCCCCGTCGCCATGACCGAGTGCAGCCAAGCAGAAGGCGATTGTGAGCTTGTGGCTACCTGCGGTGTGGCAGACAACTGGCAGCGGGTCTCCTTGGCCATGCGTACGCTGCTTGAAAGCGTGACGCTGGCGCATCTGGCTGATACAGCGCCAATTAAGCTGCCAGTCCAACTGCCTATTCAAACGATCAGCCTGTCGGCGGCGTCGGCCTAACGGCGGCGCGAGTACAGCAGGCCTAACTTATTATTAAAGGCGATGACCTCGCCACCCAACTGCCCGGAGGGTATCACCATGGCAAGCGAAGAAATGGAACAGTTGGTTCGTCGCGAATACAAAGATGGCTTTGTAACCGATATTGAGAGCGACACCCTGCCACCTGGCCTGGATGAAAACACCATCGCCTTTATTTCCAAAAAGAAGGGCGAGCCGGAGTGGATGCTGGAGTGGCGTCTGGATGCCTACCGCCAGTGGTTGAAGATGAAAGCTCCTTCCTGGGCGCATCTCGACTATCCGCCGATCGATTACCAGTCGATCTCCTATTTCAGTGCACCGAAACGCCCGGAAGACCGCCCGCAAAGCCTGGATGAAGTGGATCCCAAACTGCTGGAGACCTATGAGAAGCTGGGTATCCCGCTGCACGAACGCGCTGCGCTGGCAGGCGTTGCCGTTGATGCGGTGTTTGACTCCGTTTCGGTCGCCACTACCTTCAAAAAGCAGCTGGGCGAAGCAGGGGTTATCTTCTGCTCCATCTCTGAAGCTATCCGCGACTACCCGGAGCTGATCAAGCAGTATTTGGGCACCGTGGTTCCCGTGGCGGACAACTACTTTGCCGCGCTGAACTCAGCGGTGTTTACCGATGGCTCCTTTGTGTTTGTGCCAGAAGGCGTGACTTGCCCGATGGAGCTGTCTACCTACTTCCGTATTAACGCGGCCAACACCGGCCAGTTTGAGCGCACGCTGATTATTTGCGAAAGCCGTGCCCAGGTCTCTTACCTGGAAGGCTGTACCGCACCGATGCGCGACGAAAATCAGCTTCACGCTGCAGTGGTCGAGCTTGTCGCTCTGGATGACGCCTATATCAAATACTCCACCGTGCAGAACTGGTATCCCGGTGATGAAAATGGCGTAGGCGGTATCTATAACTTCGTCACCAAGCGCGGCGACTGCCGCGGCGACCGTTCACGGATCAGCTGGACACAGGTAGAAACCGGCTCGGCGATTACCTGGAAATACCCCTCCTGCGTCCTGCGTGGTAAAGACAGCATTGGAGAATTCTACTCAGTCGCCGTTACCAACGGACGCCAGCAGGCCGATACCGGCACCAAGATGATTCACATTGGCGAAGGTACGCGTTCCTATATCGTTGCCAAGGGTATCTCCGCAGGCAGGAGTGACCAGTCCTATCGCGGCCTGGTGAAAATTGGCCCACGGGCCAAAGGGGCGCGTAACTTTACCCAGTGTGACTCGTTGCTGATTGGCGATAAGTGCGGTGCGCACACCTTCCCTTATCAGGAAATTGGTAACAGCACGGCGACCATTGAGCACGAGGCGACCACCTCGAAAATCGGTGAAGACCAGTTGTTCTACTGCCAGAGCCGCGGTATCTCGGAAGAGGACGCTGTCAGCATGATCGTTAACGGTTTCTGTAAAGACGTCTTCCAAGAGCTGCCCATGGAGTTCGCCGTTGAAGCCGAAGCGCTGCTCAACGTGACCCTGGAAGGCGCGGTCGGCTAACCGCTGGTCATTTATTCCACTTAATATAGTAGTGTCGCCGTAGCGACTCGCCAGAATCAGAAGGTAATCAATATGTTGCAAGTGAATGATTTACACGTCTCCGTCGAAGGTAATGAAATCCTCAAAGGCCTGACCCTGACCATCAAGGCGGGTGAAGTGCACGCCATTATGGGGCCGAACGGCGCGGGTAAATCGACTCTATCCGCGGTGATTGCCGGTAAAGACGGCTACGAAGTCACACAGGGCACGATTACCTTTGAAGGCAAAGACGTGCTGGAGATGGAGATTGAAGAGCGCGCCCAGGCCGGCTTGCTGCTGGGTTTCCAGTACCCGGTGGAGATTCCAGGGGTTAAAAACATCTACCTGCTGAAATCAGCGCTTAATGCCCAGCGGGTAGCCCGTGGCGAAGGCGAAATGCCCGCACCGGAGTTTATGAAGCTGGTCAAAGAAAAGCTGGGCTATATGAAAATGGACGCCAGCTTCCTCCAGCGCGCCGTTAACGAAGGCTTCTCCGGCGGTGAGAAAAAGCGCAATGAGATTTTGCAAATGCTGGTACTACAGCCGAAGCTCGCCATGCTCGATGAGATCGATTCGGGGCTGGATATCGACGCCATGAAAATCGTCGCCGACGGCGTTAACAGCCTGCGCGCTGAAGACCGCGCCATTCTGCTGGTCACCCACTACCAGCGCCTGCTGGATTACATCGTGCCGGATAAAGTTCACGTCCTGGTCGATGGCCGTATTGTCAAAACCGGCGACGCCGAGCTGGCTAAACAGCTGGAAGCCAACGGGTACGAAGGTATCGAGGAGTCTGTGGCATGAGCGATACGCAAACCTTTTTAGATACGCTGAAGGCGCGCAGCTCGAACTACACGGCGGAGCCCACCTGGATCGCCGCGCGTCGCCAAGCCGGTGCCGCGCGTTTTGAAGCGCTGGGTTTCCCCACTCGCCGTGATGAAGAGTGGAAGTACACTGACGTGCGCTCGATTGCCCAGGGCAACTTTGCCCTCGCCGACAACGCCGAGTTCTCACCGGCCAGTGCCGCGGCGCTAACGCTGCCGATTGATGCTTACCGGCTGACGTTTGTGGATGGCGTTTTCTCATCGGCGCTCTCAGACTTAGACACACTGCCGTCAAGCGTTCAGGTGTTACCGCTCTCCAAGGCGCTAGCAGAGAACCACGAAGCCGTGGGTGGGCCGCTGGGGCGTTTAACCGGGGTTGATTTCTCACCCTTCGCGGCGCTAAACACTGCCTTTATGGAAGAGGGTGCAGTGGTTCGCATTGCACCGGGAACAGTGGTTGAAAAGCCCATTCTGCTGCAGTTTCTGTCCCGTGCGGGCCAGCCAGTAATGTGCCACCCGCGTGTATTGGTAGAAGCAGGCGGGCGCAGTGAAGCGACGCTGATCGAGCACTATACCGGCGAAAGCGAAGCGACTAACTTTACCAATGTGGTTGGCGAGCTGATGCTTGACCGGGGCGCGATCCTGGCCCACTACAAGCTGCAAGAAGCGCCGCTGGGTGATTTGCACGTGGCGAGCATTCACGTAGAGCAAGGTCGCGATACGCGCTATACCTCCTACAACCTGAGCCTGGGCGGCGCGCTGGTGCGTAACGACTTGATCAGTGACTTGAATGGCCAGGGCGCCGAAACCAACTTCCTGGGCCTGTTCTTTGGTCAGGGTCGTCAGCATGTCGACAACCACACCAAGGTCAACCACAATGCGCCGCTGACGTTCTCCAATGAGAACTACAAGGGCATTCTGGATGACCGCGCCCACGGGGTGTTTAACGGCAAGGTGTACGTCAAGCGTGATAGTCAGAAGATTGAAGGCTTTCAGAGTAACCAAAACCTGCTGCTATCGGATCGTGCCCACATCGATGCCAAGCCGGAGCTTGAGATCTATGCGGATGACGTCAAGTGCTCACACGGCACGACTACAGGTCAGTTAGACGAAGAGGCAATCTACGCGCTGCGTACCCGCGGTATCGATGAAGCCACTGCCCGGGGGCTGCTCACGCTCGCTTTTGCTGGCGAGGTGTTGGACAAAGTCACTCTGGATGAGATTGCCGAGCGCGTTGAATTAGCGGTCGCCGGCAAGCTGCCAGAGCGCTTCAATCTTGCCGGGCTTGTCGAAGCGGCGGTTTCACTTAACGACTAGCGCCACTACCCACTCAGGAGCGTCTGATGCCACATTCCGTTATTGAGCCAACGCCTAGCCCGTTTGAAACAGGCACTGTGCAAGCAAGCCCTGCGCAAGCGACCTTTGATGTTATGCGCCTGCGTCAGGACTTTCCGGTACTAGCCCGTGAGGTGCATGGCAAGCCGCTGATCTATTTAGACAATGCGGCCACTAGCCAAACGCCTCAGCAGGTGATTGACGTGTTTAGCGATTACTACTCGCGCTATAACGCCAATATTCACCGCGGGCTGCATACCCTCGCCGATGAGGCGACGGCGGCGTTTGAAAGCACGCGCCACCGGGTTAAGGCGTTCCTGAATGCGGAAGATGCGCGTCAGATCATCTTTACCCGTGGTACCACGGAAGCTATCAACTTAGTCGTGCAAAGCTGGGGCCGTAAAAACCTCGCGCCTGGCGATGAAGTGCTGATTTCCATGTTGGAGCACCACTCCAATATTGTTCCCTGGCAGCTTTTGGCCGCCGAGATTGGCTTTACCATTAAGGTGATTCCCGTTGAGGCCAACGGCGCATTGGATATGGCTGCCTATCGTTCGCTGCTGAGTGAGCGTACTAAGCTGGTGGCGGTGAATCATGTCTCTAATGCCCTGGGAACCATTAACCCGGTGCAAGAGATGGCAACCCTTGCCCATCAGCAGGGGGCGCTGATTTTGATTGATGGTGCTCAGGCAGCACCTCACCAAGTGGTCGATGTGCAGGCCATTGATGCCGACTTCTATGCTTTCTCTGGCCACAAAGTGTACGGGCCGACAGGCGTTGGCGTGCTCTACGGCAAGCAGGCGCTGCTTGAGGCGATGCCTCCCTGGCAGGGCGGTGGCGAGATGATCAGCACCGTCTCTTTTGATGCGGGCACCACCTTTGCTGCTATTCCGCATAAGTTTGAAGCGGGCACGCCCGCTATTGCGGAGGTCATTGCCCTGGGTCGAGCGCTTGAGTGGATGGAGAGCATTGGCATAGACGCCATCGGTGCCTGGGAAGGCCAGTTGCTCGATCACGCTACCCAGGCGGTTGGTCAAATCGATGGTCTGCGTATTTTGGGCACTGCGCCGGAGAAGGCGGCCGTTCTTTCCTTTATTGTGGAAGGGGCGCATTCGCAAGATATTGGCCTGCTGATCGATCAGCTTGGCGTCGCCATTCGTACCGGTCACCACTGCGCGCAGCCCTTGTTGCACCATTTCGGGGTCGATGCGACGTGCCGTGCTTCATTCGCGGCGTATAATACCCTCGAAGAAGTGGATCGCTTTGTTGAAGCACTCCAACGTGTCATTGGTATGGTGCGTTAAGGTCGGTTCTTTAAGAATCGTCATTTAAGGACAGTTATGGATCTTGAGCAAGTTGCCAGCCTAGAGCGTGGCCAACAGCTACCGCTACAGCGTGATGTGGAGGCTATTGCCATTCCATTTGGCAGTACGGAAACACTGGCTGAAGATAGCGTTGTTAGCGTTATGCAGGCGAAAGGCAGTACGGTAAGCGTCGGTTTTGAAGGGCGCCTCTACCTGATTGAGGGGCGCAACCTGGATGCTTTGGGGCTTGAGTCGCTACCGCGGCCTACGCTGCCGGAAACGGCGACCGAGGAGGAGATTGAGCAGTTCGTGTGGGAACAGCTGCGCACCTGCTTTGACCCGGAGATACCGGTCAATATCGTTGACTTAGGGCTTGTCTACGGCTGCCGCATTGAGCGCCTTATCAGTGGTGAGCGTATGGTGACAATCCGCATGACGCTAACGGCCCCTGGGTGTGGGATGGGCGATGTGATCGCGGCGGATGCGCGCAATAAGATCCTCGGTGCGCCGCAGATCAGTAAGGTTCACACCGAAATAGTCTTCAGTCCGCCCTGGAGCCGTGACATGATGAGTGACGAGGCCAAGCTTGAACTCGGCATGTTCTAACCCCGGCTGGGGAGCTGGATGCATAACCTTTTGTTGAAATGGCTAAAGCGTTTATTAATGTCGCTAGGAGCACTGTCGCTGCTGGCGACATTGCTGTTTATAGGTGGTAATTTTTGGGTTCTCGCGACGACTGCGGCTTATATTGAGCGTCAGCCACAGCAGTGCCGCCCGGCAGAAGTGGGGATCGTCTTTGGCACGTCTCACTGGACGCGCAGAGGGGGACGAAATCCGCACTTCCATGCGCGTATGCGAACCGCTGCTACCTTAATTGAACAGTCCCAGGTCGAGCATCTGTTGCTTTCAGGGGATAATCGTACCCAGGCGTATAACGAGCCGCGTGCAATGTGGCGCGAGCTGTATCGCCGCGGCGTCGCGTCTGAGCAGTTGACCATGGACTTTGCTGGTTTTAGCACCTACGACACGCTAGCGCGTGCTCGGGATGTGTTTCAGCTTGATAAAGCTCTGCTGATTACCCAGAGCTGGCATCTTCCCCGCGCGGTATATATTGGGCGCGAGCTAGGTATCGATGTCACTGGCTGTGTTGCGGATGATCCCACCGTAGCAGTGGGTTGGCGTTTAAAGCTGCGCGAATGGGCAGCGCGCGTAGCTACCCTGGGCGATCTCTATGTGTGGGGGAGGGAGCCCTATTTTCTCGGTACGCCCGAGCCCATCGAGTTACCCAGGCAGACGCCCATAGACCTTATTCTGCCATCGCTCAACGAGCGCTTTAGCCCACCATAACCCTTTGAGACCATAGACAGCTAGCTTAAAGCCTCTAGCTGTGTGTCTATAGAGCGTTAGCGATGGGTTTTACGCTTTTGCAGCGCATACAGCTCGCGAATAAGCTTACGACACCCCTGCATGCACTCTTCTACCACCGGTTCGATGGGGTCGGGTAAGGGGTGGGTATACAGCGAGGAGAGCGCCTGCATTAATACACGCTCTTGCTCCAATAGCTCATTGATGAGTACTTGGCTATCGTTGCCGACGAAGCTTTTTAGACGGCTCCAAAGCCATAAGAAGTCATCGCGCTCAACGTCTGCATCCCTGGGCAGCATTTTCAAATGCGCACGGGCAAGCTCCTGCAACTTGCGCATCTGCTTGAGCCGCGCAGTGTAATGCGGCTTTAAAGCGTCACGCAGCGAGGGCCGCAGGCGTTCGATATTGTCTTGGAAATAATCAATGCTATCGGCCAGCGCTTCCAATACGCTGTCCATCGCCACTTGGCGATTATCGAGAAACATGAGCGTCTACCTCCTTCGGTGACGCAGATTGTGGGGGTGACAGCGACTATTTGCCACCCCCGAAGCGGATTATTTTAATATTTTGCCTTAGCCTTTAGGCTTGGGCGGCGCTTTACGGGCTGGTGTGGCATTTCTTTCAATGTGTTCAATGATCATTCCTGCAATATCCTTGCCGGTGGCGTTCTCAATGCCCTGCAAACCAGGCGAAGAGTTAACCTCCATAATCACCGGACCGTGATTGGATCGGAGTAAATCGACACCTGCAACGCGCAGCCCCATGGCTTTAGCTGCACGGATAGCCGTTGAGCGCTCTTCAGGGGTGATCCGGATCACGCTAGCGGAGCCACCGCGGTGTAGGTTCGAGCGGAACTCACCATCCGCCGCCTGACGCTTCATCGAGGCGACTACCTTATCGCCGATCACCAAGCAGCGAATATCGGCGCCACGCGCCTCTTTAATGTACTCCTGCACCATTATATTGGCTTTCATACCCATGAACGCCTGAATCACAGATTCTGCCGCTTGATTAGTTTCCGCCAATACCACGCCAATCCCCTGGGTACCTTCCAGCAGCTTGATGACCAGTGGTGCACCTTTAACCATGGTGATCAGGTCGGGAATGTCGTCCGGTGAGTGGGCGAAGCCGGTAATCGGCAGCCCCAACCCTTTGCGCGATAGCAGCTGCAGTGAGCGCAATTTATCCCGCGAACGGGTAATCGAGACGTTATCGTTGATAACGTAGGTGCCCATCATCTCAAACTGACGCAACAGCGCGCAGCCATAAAAGGTGACTGATGCACCAATGCGCGGGATCACCGCATCGAAAGGCTCAATCTCTTGGCCTTTATAGTGGATCGAAGGGTGGTGCGAGGTAATGCTCATATAGCAGCGCAGCGTGTCCACCACGCGGGCGGTATGCCCGCGCTGCTCTGCGGCTTCAACCAAGCGGCGGGTAGAGTACAAATTGCGATTGCGTGACAGCAGAGCGATATGCATTTAAAGGACTCCGAGCCTAGATAAAGGCGACTTATAAAGGGTTAAGGCTCACCGTGCAAGAATGCAGCACCGGGTGCAACCATGAGGCGGCGCATGGCGCGGCGTCCTAGCAGCATTGGGTGACGCATATTGCTGCGGTCAGTAAGGGTGAGTTCAACAGGGAAATTCAAATCGCCCATCTGCATAGGGGTGCGAATAACATAACGCCACTCGCTATGACCGTTGGAGCTAGTAATGCGGCGCCGATCATGCAAGTGCAAACTGTAGCGGTGGGCCGGCGTTGTCGGGCCACCACTGTGGGTAATAAAGCTGACCCACAGTTGGCCATGTTCATCTTCATGCGTCTCTATATCTTCTGCATGCAGAGCAGAAGTACGCGCGCCCGTGTCTGCTTTACAGCATAGGTGAAGCCCTAGTTCAGGTAGCGTCACCATCTCGCGGCGGCCAATGACCGCTTTGGCCTGATAGGGTAATTCCTTCACGGCTCACTCCTTGCAATTAAAAGTGACAACATTGGCTCAAGCATTCCTCTTTGACATCATCAGGGTCAAACGGTGTCGAATAGGAGAGCCAGTAGGCGCATCCCGTAGAGCCATCATGACCGGTAAGCGTAGCCTGGGTATTAACGCAATATCACGTACTACGGCGGCAAAATCGCTACGCTCATCTTCCGCTAAGCGTTGCAGAAAAAGCGGCAGGCGCTGAGCGTCTTCAAGATAGCCCCAACCACGCCCGGCTATTGCAGCGAGTACATCCGGCCCACAGGCCGCTGTGTCATTGAGTAAGGCCGTGTACCAATTGCCCACCGATGATGCTTCAGTATTGCCTACTGCACGCAGACAGGCACACAGCGTTTCAATGTCGCCCGCTTGTGCGGCGGCTTCGCCGCGACGCTGCAGTGCGTCGACTAACGCCTGTGGCAATGGTTGGTGCTCTAAACAGTAGCACAAGGAGTGGATAACGGCGGTGGGTAGTTCAGGCAAACGCGGTGCTAACGAATCAGCGTCAAGCCTTTCCATACGAACGACGTAATCGGCAATCCCTTGTAACCCCAACGCCTGCCAATCGATTACTTGCTGGCCGCTCAAGTAGGCCTCAACCGGCTCAAAATGCTGGCTGGCAGGCAGCCCACGCGCATGGGTGGCGCGTGCATTGAGCATGGCCTGGAAGGTGACGCTAGGCGTGAAGGCGAGGGGATTATCCTTCATTAAGTGATCCACGTCCGCTGTTTCTTCACGACCCACGTTAGAAACCGCGCGCCCCAGTGTTTCCAACAGTCGGTTTAAAAACGCATCGCGCTGGGCGGGGGCAATCATTCCCTGCTCATCCAGTGGCAAGGCTAAGAACCAAATGGCAGGCTCGGGCATATCGCCAAGGCGGAACACAATGGCCAAGCGAGCTTGTCCTTGCCAGGGTTCAGGCCAGGCCAGTTCGCCACTTTCAAAAGCAGCAAGTGACTCCCGCGAGCATGGGACGACATGGCGCCCCATATGGTAAAGGGAAACCTCGCCACCGCTGCGGGTAAAAAACTCATCAAGGGTTTGAATTGGTTGCATGACATCCTTCCGTGTTGCAAGCCTGCACTCTACCTTGCTGATGTGGCACTGTCAGCCGAGTGGCTGATAAAACATGGTGTTAATGGCAGTGTCTCAATGCATTAGCTTTAATGACAATACGGTTAAAAATTAATCAACTGTGCGAAAGCCCCATGAGAGCAAGCGTTGCGACACCTTTCCATAGTTTATCCACAGGCTCGTGCAGGTTTTCTGTGAGTCTATGGATAACTTCTCGCAAGCGTTGATAAGTGGCAAGGCACCCACGGAGTGGGGATAATGGTCAGACGCCACATATTTTTCATTTTCGAGGTAGTGACAAACGATTATATGAGTACTTATCAACCGCTGCAGACAGCGCTTCTAGAGCTAGAGGCGTCGATGAAAGCCGCCGATCTATGGCGAATGCCAACACCCGATGCAGAGGCGTTTGCCAGCCAGCAGCCATTTTGCATCGACACGATGTCGCTGCCTCAATGGATACGCTTTGTGTTTATTGCCCGCTTGAACGCTTTGATTGATGCCCGTGCTGCCATGCCCGCAAAGTGCGAGGTTGCCCCCGCTGTGGCGGCCTATTTGCAGCAGGAAAAAACACCTGCCCATCACCAACTGCTCATCGTCCGGGCGGTAGAGAAGGTCGACCAGATCGTCACTGAAAGCACTTAAAACAGCGTGCCACTAAACGCACAAAGCCCGCCGTGAGGCAGGCTTTGTGGATAACATCCGCTAGCGGATTTGCAAGCGATTTAGAAGCGGTAACTGAGGCCTGCCATGACCACGAGAGGGTCGATCTCAACGGTACCCGCTGCTGCACCATTGACCTTCGCATCGGTATCGATATCGATGTACCAAGCCGCGGCGTTCAGCGCCCAGTGGTCATCAATCAGTAGATCGACACCTACTTGGCCCGCCGCGCCCCAGGAGTCATCCAGCTCTAAATCGCCAATTGTCAGCTCTTCATCGGAGAATAAGGTGTAGTTAATACCGGCGCCGACATAAGGCTGTACACGAGACTGAGTGCCGCCTAGTGGGTAGTACTGCAGCGTCAGGGTAGGCGGTAAGTGCTTGGTCGAAGCAATATTAGCGCCGTTCAAATGAATGTCGTGCTCAAACGGCAGCGCCGCCAGCAGTTCTACGCCGACTTTATCGTGGAAGCGATAGCCAAGGGTGAACGCGAAATTGGTTTCATCCTGTACATCCACTGATAGCGCACCGTTGGCCAGTGAGCCGTTGTCGCTGGTGGGGGCAACTTTAGCAACACCCACGCGGGTGAAGAAATCGCCAGCGCCGTAGGCGAATGCCTGACTGCTGGTCATTATTGCCGCAGCGGCAACAGTGGTTACAAGTAGGGTAGGCAGGGCGGCTTTACGCATGGGTTCACTCCTGGGGTCAAGATTAGACGGCCTTTCGATAGCCGCTTAACGATGAAGCCAGTGTAACGAGACCCAGGGAGTGGATTATTGATCCAGGGCAAGAGTTATTAGACAAGGGGGGTTAGAGGGAGGGGCGGCTGGAGAGACCTAATTCAGAAGTGGGCTGCTTGCCCATTTGTATGGATGCATGCGCAGTGATGTGAAGTACTTTTAGTCTGTAATGCGTGTTTTTTCTGATACGCTCAGCAAGAGGTATAATCAAATATTGCCAGGATATTGTTTATAAAAATAAATTAAAACAGCGAGTTGTAAAACATCTACTCGTGTTTATAGGCAATGCGAAAAGATGGTCAGGAATGAGCATGCGCTTTTTTCTAGCGAGCATTCGAATGAGAGTTGGTAATTTGCCCATTACTATTAACGCCTTGGAGTTTTTTCATGGTGTTACGCTGGCTAGGAAAATACGTATGCGTAGAAATAAACTGCTATGCAATACGAGGCAAGAAATGAAGAAAGGAGTGTTGACATTTTTCTGCGGGAAAATGGGGGCAGGGAAAACTACAAAGTCTCTTGAAGTTTCCCAAGAACGAAACGCCGTACTGCTTTCAGAAGACGAGTGGCTTGCGTCGGTTTATCCCGATAGCATTACAACACTGGAAGATTACGTAAAATATGCTGGACGGCTCAAACCTCAAATGAAGAAGCTGGCTCAGTCGATCTTGTCGTCAGGCACTAATGTGGTAATGGACTTTCCTGCAAATACGACTCCGCAACGAAAATGGCTTAGAAGCGTCTTTTCAGAGATTCAGGCTCCCCATGAGCTAATTTACATTGACCAGCCAAATGATATCTGCTTAGAGCAGATAGCCAAAAGGCGTGCAGAACAACCGCAGAGAGCGGCGACGGATACTGAAGAGATGTTTGAGCAGGTTACAAAGTACTTTGTTGCGCCCACACCTGATGAAGGGTTTAACATAACTGTAATTTCGGAAAATGGATAACAGACGCAGGTACAGCGACTGCTTGTACGTTTCGGCTGCGCCTTTATTACAAAGCCGCGCACGCTCAGCGTTAGTCATTCTGGTGAATTATGAAACTTGATTTGTTCGTGCTGCGGTGCAGCGATTTGCGGGCCAGCAAGCAGTTTTATGAGCAGCTCGGTTTCAGCTTCGTGGAAGAGCAGCACGACCACGGGCCAGTACATTACTCGTCAGAAAATGTGGGATTTGTATTCGAGTTGTATCCATTGGTTAGCAGCGAATCAGTAGACAACACGCGACTAGGATTTTCAGTGGAAGGTCTGGACAATATCATCCCAGACTTAGACTTAGTGGATCAGTATGAGTTTGGCGGAAAGCATGTTTATATCGTCCAAGATCCTGATGGCAGAAAGGTTGAACTTAGTGAGCAGAAACCATAACAAGCGGCATCACGGCGACCACTGGCAAGTAGAGAAAGAGCTTGAGCTGGCGGTGCCGACACTGTTCAAGGTAGGACTGTTTGAACTATTTGCGCCTGATGATTTGATAAACCGCTCTAATCCTGGGCGTCGTTTTGTAGGCGAGCTTGCAAAAGGCTACTTGTCAGAAGCAAGAGGCGCCCTCCTACAACAGATAGTTGGCTTAGTGGCTACGATCAGAATTGTGAGACTCAAAATGGTCGTTTAATAATAAATCTACATTATATAACGAATAACTTTTTAAGTAGACGTTCCTCTGCTCCTTACCCTAGCGGCGCTGTGTAAATAAAGCAATATCTCTTAAATCCGCTTTGGTAGCTAGGGTGAGAGTGAATAACGCTATTAGTTGCTTTTTTCACTATCAAACTCATTGATAAAGCTGTTGAGGTCATAGTCAGCGTCACCGCTTTGTTCCCCCTCGATAAGCAGTTGCCTGAGTGTATATAGTTTGGCTTCCTGGTTTTCGAGTAGACGTAGGGCTGAACGAATAACTTCGCTCGCAGAACCGTATCGACCACTTTGTACTTGCGTGGTACCCCTCATTTTGTCGGGCTGGTAGCCTGAACGGTCGCGAGCTAAAGCTACCTCCCGCAAGTGCCATTATCTGTCTAGCAGAAGTCATTCCGCACTAAGTAACTAAGAGTCGGAAAACTCGGCTACCAGATAAAAAAAAGCCACTAACGAGTAGTGGCTAATTTTGATCGCTTAGACATTGATCCGCGTTTTCTTAGCGCCGACCTATTCAGCCGTTGCCAACAGGCTGGCGTTACCGCCCGCTGCGGTGGTGTCGATACATAGATGGCGTTCTACCACGTAGCGATCCGGCGAGATGGTCTGGGTCTCTAGTGGCACGATGGCACCGTCGCGCTTGGCCAGCGCAATCCGCAGTTCACGCGTCCAGTCGCTGCTGCCAGCGGCGGCGACCGCTGCAATACCTTTGACCTCGCTCACTGTCTCAGCCGAGACGCTTCCATCAAGCCCGGCCACTGGCACTCCGGCGTCGATCAGGGGCTTCACGGCCTGCTCGGCGCCTGGTGCCACGATGACAGCGGCACAGCCCGTGCCTAGGGCCTGTGCTGCTTGTGCAATGGCGATATCCAGCGTCGGCCCGAGACACAGAACAGAGCCCTTCGGATACATTGCCAGGCGGTTGCTTTCACCTGTCGGTCCCGGCAGTGTCTGCGGCGTCATGTCCAACGCTGCTGTTTCGGCAAGCGCCTTGCGGATCACGCCACCTTTACCGGAGAGCGCCTTGCGCAGTACCTCGATGCGATTGGGTCGTGCTGCCCAGTTACGTGCATCTAGCCCGTCGAGAGCCGATTGGAGATCGCTAAGTGATACTGCGCTCCCCTTAGGCGTCTCATGTAGCTCGGCGTCGGCGGTGCGGCGGAAACGAGTGACATAGAGCGGGCCGCCAGCTTTGGGTCCGGTACCTGAGAGGCCCTCGCCGCCGAACGGTTGAGAGCCAACGATGGCACCGATCTGGTTGCGGTTGACGTAGACGTTGCCGACATGGATGCGCTCGACGATCTGCTGAACGCGGTCGTCAATGCGGGTATGCAGGCCGAAGGTTAGTCCGTAGCCCTTGCCATTGATGTCGTCGACAACCTTGTCGATATCCCGCGCCTTGAAGGTGGCCACGTGCAGCACCGGGCCGAAGATTTCACGTTCGAGATCTTCAATGCCCCCAACTTCAATCACCGCCGGGGTGACAAAGGTGCCGGTGTCCGGCGCAGACAGCTTCTTCAGCACTTTTCCAGCTTTCTCATTCGACGCCACGTAGTCGCTGATTTCCTGTTGGGCATCGACGTCGATCACAGGCGAAACGTCGGTATCCGTGTTCCAGGGGTCGCCAATGGTGAGTGCGTCCATGGCGCCGTAGAGCATGTTGAGCAGGCGGTCTCGGGCCTCTTCCTGGACATACAGCATGCGCAGCGCGGAACAGCGCTGACCAGCTGACTGGAAGGAGGAGATCAGGATATCGCGCACAGCCTGTTCGGTCAGCGCCGTGGAGTCGACGATCATGGAGTTCAGGCCGCCGGTCTCGGCGATCAGCACGGCGTCAGGACCTGCGTTGTCCGCCAGAGCCTTGTGGATGATCTGTGCCACCGGGGTCGAGCCGGTGAAGCAGACGCCAGCGATACGTGGATCGCTGGTCAGCGGGCCGCCCACCGTTGGGCCGTCGCCAGGCAACAACTGCAGTGCCGCTTCCGGTAGGCCAGCCTCACGCATCAACTCGACGGCGCGAGCAGCGATCAGGGGCGTCTGCTCGGCGGGCTTGGCGATGACCGCGTTGCCAGCGACTAACGCTGCAGCGATCTGCCCGGTAGTGATGGCCAGCGGGAAGTTCCACGGGCTAATGCAGACGAAGATGCCACGGGCGTTGCCGGGTTCTTCCGCTTCCAGCCGCTCGCCTTCGTTGGCGTAGTAGCGTAGGAAATCCACCGCCTCACGCACTTCCGCGATGCCATCGAACATCATCTTGCCCGCTTCGCGGGTGGTGATCACGGTCAGCTCGGCGATGTGCTCTTCGTAGAGATCAGCGGTGCGGCGTAGCACCGCAGCGCGTTCGGCAGCAGGGCGTGACGACCATTCGCGGAAGCCTTCTTCGGCGGCGTCAAGGGCAGTCGCCACTTCTTCTGGTGTGGCTTCATGCACCTTGCCGATCACCCGCGAGCCGTCGGCGGGGGAGACGGCATCGCGAGCAGGCCCTTGGGGGGCGGGGCTTCCCACCAGCATGGGGCCTGCCGTCCAGGTGGCGTCGGCAAACGCTTCGCGAGCGTTGAGCAGCGGCAGGATCGAGGCGGGTTCGTTGATGCGGTAACCTTTGGAGTTCTTGCGCTCGGGCTCGAACAGCTCGCCAGGCTGGCGGATCAACGGGCTTGAGACATCGTTGCCGAGTTGCTTAAAGCCTTCAATGGGATCTCTTGAGACTTCGCTCGCCGGAATCGAACTGTCCACTACCTGGTTGACGAACGAGGAGTTTGCGCCATTCTCCAGCAGGCGGCGTACCAGGTAGGCCAGCAGGTCACGGTGCGCGCCAACAGGGGCGTAGATGCGACAGTGCGTACCTTCTGACTCCTTGACGATGTGGTGCAGCGATTCGCCCATGCCATGCAGGCGCTGGAACTCGTAGCTGTCCTTATCGCTGCCCGCCATCTCCACGACGGCGGCGCAGGTGTGGGCGTTATGAGTCGCGAACTGCGGATAGATGCGGTCACGCCGGTCGAGCAGCATTTGCGCGCAGGCCATGTAGCTGACATCGGTGTTGACCTTGCGAGTGAAGACCGGGAAGGTCTTGACCCCCATTTCCTGGGAGAGCTTGATTTCGGTATCCCAGTAGGCACCCTTAACCAGCCGCACCATGATTTTGCGATCAAACCGCTCGGCGAGTTCGTAGAGTGTCTCAATCATGGGCGCGGCACGGCGCCCGTAGGCTTGCACGACGACCCCGAAGCCATCCCATCCGTCCAGACTGGGGTCAGCCATTAGCGCCTCAATCACGTCGAGGGAGAGATCCAACCGATCCTGCTCTTCGGCGTCGATATTGAAACCGATATTGGCCTTGGCCGCTTGCTGCACCAATTCTTTGGCGCGTGGCAACAGCTCTGCCATCACCGTGTCACGGTGAGTGTATTCATAACGTGGGTGCAGCGCCGAGAGCTTCACCGAAATGCCGGGGCTACCGCGTACATCACCTTTGGCTTGCTCGGCAATGGCGGAAATCGCCTTGGCATAAGCCTCATGATAGCGGACGGCATCTTCGTCGGTGCGCGCCGCTTCGCCCAGCATATCGTAGGAGTAGGTGTAGCCCTGTTTCTCGAGCTCACGGGCATTCTTCATGCCTTCTTCGATGGTTTGACCAAGCACGAACTGGCGGCCGAGAATCTTCATCGACTGACCAACCGCCTTGCGCACCACCGGCTCGCCCATGCGGCGTACCAGTCCGCGCAGCGCTCGGGTCGGGCCCTTGGGGTCTTCTTCTAGCACCTTGCCGGTCAGCAGCAGCGCCCAGGTAGAGGCATTGACCATTGAAGACGAAGACTTGCCCAGGTGGGCGCCCCAGTCGGAGGGCTCAATCTTGTCGTGGATCAGGTCGTCGATGGTTTCCGCATCGGGCACGCGCAGTAGCGCTTCTGCCAGACACATTAGGCCGACGCCCTCAGTAGTCGAGAGCCCGTACTCGGCCAGGAACGCCTCCATCATCGAGGGAGACCTCTCCTTACGCACACGCTCCACGTAGTTGGCGCCGACGGCGGCAACCTTCTTGCGGTCGTCTTCCGAAAGCTTGATGCGCTCGATAAGCCCGTGCAGCACATCTGCCTCGTTGGCATCATAATGACTGCGAATGCGTGAGCGTAGATCACTCACGTCGCTCTGCAGATGATCGTTCATACAGGGTCTCTCCTTGCTAGCCGACAGTTTGGCGTTGCTGCGCCGGTTAGGATGTAGTCGTTCTCAAACCTGAAGAGGGCTCCCGCGGGAGCCCTCTTGATACGCTGAATGTATCTTGAGCGCTTATTTGCGTTCGATATGCTGATATTCGCCGGCATCGTCGGTGGCATTGCTTACGACGATGATGGCAATGAAGGAGGCGATAAAGCCAGGAATAATCTCGTAAACGCCCGGGCCACCCATAAAGGAGCCGTTCCAGCCAAGTGCAATCCAGACCATTACGGTGAGCGCGCCCACCACCATGCCTGCGATAGCACCATTGCCGTTGGTGCGTGACCACATCAGCGATAGGATAATCAGCGGGCCAAAGGCCGCACCGAAGCCTGCCCAGGCGTTACTGACCAGCCCCAGAACCTGGGAGTTTTCGTCAGAGGCAATAAACGCTGCCACAATGCCCACCAGCACTACACTGACACGGCCAACGGCCACACACTGTGCCTCAGAGGCTGTCTTGTTCAAGAACAGACGGTAGAAGTCTTCGGTGAGTGACGAAGAGGCTACCAACAACTGACTGGAAACGGTGCTCATGACCGCAGCCAACAGTGCTGCATAGAGGAAGCCGGTAATCAGCGGATGGAATAGCAGGTTTGCCAGGACGATAAAGATGGTTTCCGGATCTTCGATATCCAGGCCATTACGGATGGCATAAGCGCGGCCAAAGATACCCAGAGACACAGCACCAATCAGAGAGATAAGCATCCAGCCCATGCCAATGTTGCGGGCAATCGGTACATCCTTGAGTGTCCGGATGGCCATGAAGCGCACAATGATGTGCGGCTGACCGAAGTAACCCAGCCCCCAGGTGACAGCGGAGAGCCAGCCAATAAAGGTGAGCCCCGAGGTCCAGGAGAGCAGGGTGGGGTCGACCTCATTCAGCGTTTGTGAGGCCTGAGAAAAGCCGCCGCCACCTTCACCAAAGAGTACCACCGCCGGCATGATTACCAGGGCCAGCATCATGATGCAGCCCTGTACGAAGTCGGTCATGCTCACGGCCAGGAAGCCGCCAACAACGGTGTAAATAAGTACCACGCCCAGGGTGATCATAACGCCCATGCCGTAGTTACTCATGTCACCGAAGTTGTAAATGCCAGAAAACGCGCTTTCAAACAGCTTGCCGCCAGCCACTAGGCCTGAGGCCGTGTAAACTGCGAAAAAAACTACGATGACGATAGCGGAGACTGTCCGCAGTGACATTGACCGCGTTGGGAAGCGGTTTGCCAGGAAAGCCGGGATGGTAATCGCATTGCCATAGTGAACGGTCTGCTCACGTAGGCGCGGAGCGACTAGAATCCAGTTGAATAACGCCCCCACGAGCAAACCAATGCCGATCCAAGCGGAACCCAAGCCAGAAACGAACATTGCCCCAGGTAAACCCAGCAGCAACCAGCCACTCATATCCGAAGCACCGGCCGACAGGGCCGCTACTTTAGGGCTGAGGGTACGACCACCCAGCATGTAATCTTCAGAGGAAGAGGTGGATTTGCGCATCGCATAAATACCGATGGCGACCATGAGCACAAAGTACGCAATGAGACTTATCCAAACACCTATAGCCATGTAACTTCTCCAGTTTTTCAGGACGGAGCTAGCTCCGACAGGTTAGTGCGCATACCGGGAAGAATCCGGTATTGACGCAGTCTTGTTGTTGTTAACCTCTTTTCATATCCATGTTACTGGCCCTGATGAGCCCGCTATAGATGAAGTCAGAAAGGTCGGTGGTGCCTATGTGTGCCGTGATCCCGCTATTATTTTCGACCATAGGATAGTTCCCTGTTCAGGTTAGTTTCGGATGAGTCGTTTTACTCATCTCCCAGCGTCAATAGCGACGCTTTCCCGCCTAACGCAGCGGTGTTATTAGTAATGGTTGTTTCAGTCACGAAGCGTTGCAGGTACAGAGCAAATGAGTAACGCGGCGTTATGCCTAAATAAATAAGCGAATGTAGATTGCTGACACCTTTGTTGCATGTTGAATTCAAGGCAAAACGTGTCAATTCCGCGGCAAGAGAAGTAACTATACGACTTTAGTAGAGTTTTTGCTGGCTTGCCATTGGGCTTATGGGTTGTTTTGGTGCATTGGTTGTCAATGGTGGTGCATCGCATTGACGCAGTTTACGCGGCGATAATCCGTAACTGCGCCGAAATGCATGAGAAAGCGCACTTTGGTTGGCAAAGCCGGTTTGAATCGCAATATCGGTGAGGGGAAGTCGGCTTTGCAGGATCAGTTGGCGGGCCGCGTGTAGACGTTGGCGTTTGACGTACTGCCAGGGCGAAAGCCCCGTTTGAGCGCGGAAGCAGTCGGAAAAATGCGCTTCGCTTAGACAGGCAAGTCGCGCTAGATCAGCGACGCGCAGGTCTTCGGCGAGGTGTTGACGAATAAAGCGGTTAATACGCGTCAAATCCAGGCGCTGCTGAGTACTGCTGGCGGTAGTACCCAGGCGGGCCTTTAGTGAGCCCAGTAGCGTGGCGGCTAAACGGTCTTGCTGAAAGGAGTTAGTCGACGTATCAAACCCTTGAGCAAGCTCGCTTTGCATAAACTCCAGGTAGTGGCGCAGTGCGTTATCTAGACCAAAAAAGCGTGGGGCGTCGAATAGCGCTACCAGTTCACGGTTCTCACCGGTTAGCGCGGGGGCGTCTTCGGGAAGATCGAAAATTAACTGCCTGTTATGACCGTAACCCGAGTAGTAGTGCTCGTGGTTTGCGGGCACGATACAGCCCGAGAATGCATTGACGCGCCCACCCAAGCCTTCAATTTCAAATTCTGAAGAGCCGCACAGCGTAATCACAATCTGATGAAAATCATGGGTGTGGTGATGTGTAGCGCTGGCTAGTGGTATTTGTCGAATGGTACTGGGCATGCAGTTCTCCTGAATTGCATTAGGTCTCCTGAACCGCAAGACGCCTTTAAACCGTATCAGCTACTGCTGGCGAAGGGCAGTGTGGGCGTGCAAGTGGTCGCGAAGGGCCTGAAGTTCTGCCTGACCCTCTTGATTGAGCAGCGGCTTGCCTTGGGCAAGCATCCAGCGTCGGCCATGTTGCTCCATTAAGTGCGCGGCGCGGCGTCTAATGCCGTCCAAGTACTCGTTGTGTCGAATGGGGTAGCCGATTATTGCGTTCCACTCGGTTTCGCTCACTTGGCTGTTTAGCGCTTTATCAAACAGCGCCAGTAAATCTTTGGGCTCCGTGCGGTAGCGTGGGGTGCTTGACGTCATCAGCACCAGCATTACCGCACCAATCACGAGTAAGCAGACTCCAAACACTAATAAGTACAGCGCCATTCGCTCTGCTCCTGGGCGTCATCCGTTAATAAATAGCTACGTTATTATACGCTTGGCGCCGCTCGGGTCGAAAATTTTACTTTTTTGCGAACTTTTACTTCACAGCGTGTCTGAGTATGTACAGGCAACATCGCGATAGCAGTCGCTAAAGTTGTTGTCCTGGCTCTATTGTTTTGATCCCTTGCTTCCGCTACTTCTTGAGTAGCGGCTTTTTTTTGTCCAAATCTCAACTGTTCTTCGACACCTGATTTGAAACCGTTAAGCAACTCTGCTAATGGCGGCGTATAGCCAGCAGCGCTACCAGGATATCACGTCGTGTCACAATTCCTATTAGACGCTGCTGTTCCACCACTGGGTAGACTTTGGGTTTAGGGCCTAGCATCTCCTGGGCCAGGTCAGTAATGCTTTTATTGGGAGAGACGCTGAGCACTTCGTGGCGCATCATCTCTTTCACCAGGGGCGCTTCATCGTCATGATAAATGCTATCCAACACACGTCCCATCACATCCTGCTCCGAAATAAAGCCGATTAAACGATCACTCTCATCCACTACCGGTGCGCCAGGCAGACGATGCAGTGCGAGCCCCTTGGCCAAGGTTGTTATTGATGCGTTGGGTGAAACGCGGTAGCAATCAAGGGACATGATATCGCGGACGATACTGGGGGTTGCTCTATTCATCATGGACACTCCTTGCTCATCTTATTCATCGCTATGGCAAACAGGGCATCGCAAGCAAAGCGATCTGATCAGTTCAGGATGCTAAAGTAGCAGCGACTCTTTCACTGTAGGTGATTTAAAACGCAGTGTTCAGCCTGCAAAGTATCTTTATTCAACGCTGTAAGTACTGAATTTTCTAAGCCGTTAATTTTCTAACTGCTCAAATGATCTGCAAGTTAACGAATTGAGGAGCCACCCATGGATGCACGTGAGTACTTAAACCGCAAAGGGGTGGGGCTTGACCGAGACCCTGACCGCCCTAATACCTTGGAGGAGAAAGCCTGGGAGCGTGCGCGGGGTTCTGGGCACCAACGGCCAAAATCGGGGACGCCTCACGATTGGGAAGATTGGGAGCGTCACCACGATGACTTGGCAGAAGGCGCTGAAACCTTAGAGCAAAAAATTGACAAAGAGGCTCATCGGGTTGCCCAGGAGCGGGCAGCTAAGGCAGCGGCTGAGCCAGCCTCCAGTTCAGTAGAGCACTTCACTCCGCCAACTAAAGTTGAACCAGCGCCTGCCGAAGCCACGCCGCCTAAAGCGACCCCCGCAAAGCAAGCTGCGCCGGAGCCTGAAGCGTTAAAACTCGCCTATTATGCCCTGGCGCTACTATTGCCACCGCTGGCAGTGGGCTTGACCGACGGCGGTAGTAAGCGGGTAGGGGTAGCTCTGTTGCTAACGTTAGCGGGCTGGCTGCCCGGCGTTGTGTATGCTTTTTGGTGGCTGCAGCGGCGTTAACTAAAGCCCCTTGTAGACGTTAACTACTTGGCAGCCTGATCAAGGTGCGTATAATCTCCGTAAACTAATTTATAAGGCAGGGTTTACGATGGGTTATCTGATCGGCGTCACGGCGCTATGGGCGTTCTCCTTTTCGCTGATAGGTGTCTACTTGGCGGGCCAGGTCGACAGCTATTTTGCGGTATTGTTGAGGGTTACGCTTGCCACCCTGGTCTTCCTGCCTTTTTTACGACCCAGCCTTCTGCGGGGTAAGCATCGGCTGGCGCTTATGGGCTTAGGTGCCATACAGCTGGGGGTAATGTACACCTTCTTCTATCAATCCTTTCTGCTGCTGTCGGTACCTGAAGTGCTGCTGTTTACTATTTTCACGCCTATTTATATCGCACTGCTGGATGATCTGCTGTTTGGGCGCTTCACGCCGATCTATATTGTGACCGCGCTGCTCGCTGTAGTCGGGGCAGGGGTTATTCGCTATGACGGTGTTGATAGCGGTTTCTGGGCAGGCTTTTTAGTCGTGCAGGGGGCAAACCTCTGTTTTGCGCTTGGCCAGGTAGGCTATCGCCGTTTAGCCGCTGATTTGCCACCTACACTAGCGTGGCACAACGTGTTTGGCTGGTTCTTTATTGGCGCGATGGTCGTGGCTCTGCCTGCCTATTTACTGTTTGGCAACAGCGCGGCACTGCCTACTACGTCACTTCAGTGGGGCGTACTTGCATGGTTGGGGTTAGTGGCTTCTGGCGTAGGCTATTTTGCCTGGAACCAGGGCGCCACCAAGGTAGACGCAGGCACCTTGGCAATTATGAACAATGCGCTGGTGCCAGCGGGGCTAATCGTCAACTTAGTGATTTGGAACCGCGATGCGGATATTCCGCGGTTGTTGTTGGGGGCGCTTATCATGGCCGCCTCCCTGTGGCTCAACCACTGGTGGTGCCAGCGCCGTCAGGTAGCCGTTAGCTAAGCCTATTTGCCCGATAGCTGAGGTGTCCCCATAATGGCGACTTATGTTAGCGAGAGTCGGCCCATGAGCAACACCTTATCAGCAGACGCTAAGTCAGCGCCCTCCAGCGATCAATCGAGCAGAACCTTTAAAACTATTGGTCTGATTGGTCGGCTGGGGAGTGACAAAGTGGTCGACTCCCTTCAGCGGCTGGTAACCTATCTGGTCGCCCATGACTACTCGGTATTAGTGGAAGATCGCACCGCTACTGTCATACCGCACCATGGTCAGCCGGAAGCCAGCCGTCGCATGCTGGGCGAGCTGTGTGACTTGGTGATTGTGGTAGGGGGCGATGGCAGTCTATTGGGCGCGGCGCGGGCGCTATGCCGCAGCGGTACGCTGATTTTAGGCGTTAATCGGGGCCGCTTGGGGTTTCTTACCGATATCTCACCCGATGAGTTGGAAACCCGCGTCAGTGAAGTGCTGGCGGGGGAGTTTGAGGTTGAGCAGCGTTTTTTGCTTGATACCGTGCTCTACCGTAATGGCGTTGCCGTGGGTAATGGCGATGCCTTGAACGAAGTCGTGCTGCACCCTGGTAAAGCGGTGCGCATGATAGAGTTTGAGCTGTTTATTGATGGCCAGTTTGTGTATAGCCAGCGCAGCGATGGCTTAATTGTTGCTACGCCCACCGGTTCAACGGCCTACGCGCTCTCTGGCGGTGGGCCGATCATGCACCCCAAACTGGATGTCGTGACGCTGGTGCCAATGTTCCCTCATACGCTCTCGAGTCGCCCCATTGTAATCGATGCCGCCAGCGAAATACGTATTCACATTGGCGAAACCAACCAGTCCTATCCGCATATTAGCTGCGATGGGCAAACCCGAGCGGTGGCCAAACCCAATGACGTACTGGTGATTACCCGCAAGCCTGAACGTATCCAGCTGGTGCATCCCATCGGGCATAATTTTTACGAAGTGCTGCGCAGCAAATTAGGCTGGAGCCACCGGTTGGGGGATTGAGTATGGAGGGATACGACCTCATTGGGGATGTCCACGGCTGCGGTGCTACGCTCGCCTCACTGCTGGAAAAGCTGGGTTACCACCAGCGCAACGGCGTCTATCGCCACCCGCGTCGCAAAGTGATTTTCCTAGGTGATTTGATTGACCGAGGCCCTAGAATTCGTCTGGCAGTGACTATTGCCCGGCGAATGGTCGAGCATGGCGAAGCGTATATCGTCATGGGGAATCACGAGTATAACGCCCTGGCGTATACCCATCCTGGGCCCCCAGGTAGCCATAAACGCTGGTTGCGCGAGCATACGCCACGGCACAACCGTATTATTCAGGACACCCTAGAGCAGTATCGCGACTATACCAACGAGTGGGACGACACCTTGGCGTGGTTTAAAACCATCCCGCTGTGTTTGGAAATCGATGGTATCCGCGTGGTGCACGCCTGCTGGGATGAGGTGCTGATTGAAGAGCTGAAACAGCGCCACCCTGATTGCTGCATGGACACACAGTTTTTGATTGAGTCCACCGACCCCAAAACCCAGGCGTTTCGAATTTTAGACCGCCTCACCCGAGGTCCGCATGTCTCACTACCCAAAGGTATTGCGATACACTCAGGCGATGGCTTTACGAGGCAAAGTTTCCGCGCCCACTTCTGGGCCCAGGCGCCTCAGCAGTGGGGGGACGTCGTCTTTCAACCGGATAACTTGCCCGGCAATCTTGAAACCCGCGCATTGACCCACGAAGAGCGCCAGAAACTTAGCTACTACGGGCCAGAGCAGCCGCCGCTGTTTATTGGTCATTACTGGTGTGAAGGCATACCAGCACTGCCGACCCAGAATATTGCCTGCCTGGACTATAGTGCTGTCAAATATGGGCGCTTAGTGGCCTATCGATGGAGTGGTGAGGCAGTATTAAATGCCGACCATTTTGTGTGGATTAAGGTACCAAAAGACGAGCGTGCGCTGCCCAAACCCTGGGAAATCGACTTTGATTAACAAATGCTTCTTTTTGTTACACAAAATTACATATTTTTTTCAAAACGGCTGAACTAACCCTGCCGTCGGCTATCAGAGTAAGTGTTCCCTTGAATGATCCCTTGCTTTTATTCTCCGGCGGTTCCCACCGCCGGTTTTTTTTGCTTGTCTTTTGGCAGCCGGGTGGTTCATTCAGTAGTTGTCTACAATAACTGTCTTCAATAGCTACCCGCTGCGGACAGCGTGCCGCAAGCGCTTTGATTAGAGGGATTTCATGCATCCAGTGATGCTTCTGCCCGATCACGCGGATACCAGTGAACTTCGCCAGGCACTCTGGCGCCACCGCATTGGTCACCGCATTACCGATGAAGCGGACGGCCAACTGCTATGGATCGCCGACCCACGCCAGCTTGGCGAACTTAAAGCACTGCTAGAGCGCTGGCAGCGGGGCGAACCCCTGGTGCTTCAGCAGGCTGCTCAGCGCCCGCGCACCATGACCCACTCCTTGGCATCGCTAAAGCAAGTGCCGGTAACGGCGCTGATGATTGTCATTAGTCTGGTGATATTTGCCCTGATTGGTGTTTTTGGTGACCAGTTGATTGTCACTCTCACCATCGTGCCAATAGGTATTTCAGGTGGTGAGCTGGTGTTTGGTAATCTGACGCAAACGCTTACCTCTGGGCAGGTATGGCGCTTGTTATCACCTGCTTTTCTGCACTTTGGCTGGATGCATTTGATATTTAATCTGATGTGGGTGTGGTACTTCGGGCGACAGGTTGAAGCACTACAGGGCAGCCGAATCATGCTATTGCTGCTTATTGTGGCGGGTATAGGCGCGAATGTGGCGCAGTACGCGACCGGCACCGTGCTTTTCGGCGGCATGTCCGGGGTGGTATATGCCTTACTGGCCCACGTTTGGTTGATGTCACGCCGGGTTCCCCAAAGTGGCTTCTTTGTACCGCAAATGCTGGTGGTCTTTATGCTCGGCTGGATGGTGTTCACCATGACCGATATGGCGGGCAGCGTTGGTTTTGGCAATGTCGCTAATGAAGCACATTTGGGCGGTCTACTCGTGGGGCTGGTCACAGGCTGGTATTATTCATCCCGCCGTTTGAAAAACCGTTAAGAGGCCTGCAATGAGCGAAATGACGTTCGAAAAAATGATCAACCAGATGACTCCAGCGATTTACGAAAGCCTTAAACAGGCGGTATCGCTGCGCAAATGGCCCGACGGTCGCCGCTTAACGCCGGAACAGACCGAACTCTGCTTGGAAGCCGTCATGCGCTTTGAGGTGGAGAACAACGTGCCGGAAGAGAACCGCGTAGGCTATTTAGAGCAGCGTACCTGCGGTGCAGCGGCTAGCGGCGCTGGCGTATCGCCGGAACTGGCCGGCTTGGCACGGGATGCCACGCGTGATTGAAGCGGCATTACCGGGCTTTTCAGTAGAGGGCTGTTTAAGCAAAATGGCGGCAGCGCTACCTGGCCGCCAAGACCAGCCGGTGGTTTACCACTTGCGCGCGGGTGAGCACCGTGTTGCGCTTAACGACCGTATCGGTGAGCCGCTTAGTTTGCGGTGGACGGGAGCCATTGCCTGTACCCACTGCGGGCGAGCAACCAAGAAGAGCTTTGCCCAAGGCCACTGTTACCCCTGCTTCAAGCGGCTAGCCCAGTGCGATACCTGCATTATGAAGCCGGAAACCTGTCACTTTTTCCAAGGCACCTGCCGTGAGCCGGAGTGGGGCGAGCGACACTGTTTCCAGCCCCATATCGTCTATTTGGCTAACTCATCGGGGCTTAAAGTAGGCATCACCCGCAAAACCCAAATGCCGACCCGCTGGTTGGATCAAGGCGCGATTCAGGCGCTGCCGATTCTTGAAGTGGATACGCGTCAGCAGTCCGGTTTTGTCGAAATGCTGTTTAAAGAACAGGTTGCCGACCGCACCAACTGGCGGGCGATGCTCAAAGGCGACGTCGAAACCATGGATTTAAGTGCCGAGCGGGATCGTTTGTTGACCCTGCTAGCCGATGGATTGAACCAACTGCGCGAGACTCATGGTTCGGATGCTATCCGTTTGTTGGAACAGCCTGCGCAACATTTTCACTACCCCGTCAGCGTTTTTCCCAAAAAAGTGGTGTCGCATAACTTTGATAAGCAGCCACTGGTAGAAGGCGTGCTGCAAGGCGTCAAAGGGCAGTATTTGATCCTCGATAGCGGGGTCATTAATCTCCGCAAATTCACCGGTTACGAGATCCAGGTGAGTTAAGCGGCTAGCCATAAGAGGGCGTTTTGACTAAGGTTAGGGGGTGATCTGACCCGCCTTACGCAACGCAAGGAAGCCCCGATGCCTTGGCTTAAACTGCTTCACATTGCCGCGCTAGTGATCTGGTGCGGCTCACTTCTTTATCTGCCCGCCTTGCTTAGCCAGGCGCTGCAGCTTCGCAAAGACGCGGGCTTCGCCCAGGGCACACCGCCCATGCCGCGGTTCTTTTATAACTCCGTCGCTACCCCGGCCGCCTTAGTGGCTATTGCCTCGGGCACGCTGCTGTTTCTCATCCATGGTGTGCTGGGCGGCTGGCTGATCTTAAAACTGGGTGCTGTTGTGGCCATGGTCGCCGCCCACGGCTGCTTTGGCTGGTTAATCTTGCGCCTTGAGATGGGCCACTACCGCTGGGTAAAACCCACCAACTGGACGGCGCTATGCGTTGCGTTGGCGGGCATTATAGGCGTGCTGGGGCTTGTGTTAGCTAAGCCACTGGATTGGAGCTAACGCTATGGCGCTAATCCTTAACCTCGACACCCACCGCGTGTTCATACACCAGTTGACCGCCCAGCCAGCCCGCCAAAGCGATCAACGCTGCGGTGAGCAGCGATACGGCCAGCCCCCAGGGCAAAATCGCACTCGGGTCGTTAAAGCGCAGCAGCCAGTTCAACGACGCCAACGAGAGCATCACCACCGCGACGATAGCGTGGCTCCAGCCGGTTATCAGACGGCGAATGCGCGGTACAGTGACCAGATCGATAATCCCAGCCGTACTGGCAATCCAGCCGCCGAAAGCACCGACGCCTGCCAGCCACAAGCTAGCGCGCAACCAGAACGGATCGCCGCTCAGCAGGAAACCGATATCGCTTGCCACCAGCGCCATCAGGGCCGCGACGGGAAAGTGAATCATCACGGGATGAAGTGGATGGCCGGCGAGAGATGCGCGGCTTTTAATCGAGCGCTGGCGAGGCTTTGCCATAGTCACTTCCTGTGGGCAGAAAAAGGAATTCAAGGGATGAGGTTGATTATTCAACGCTTAACCCAGCAGCGGGTCAACTCACTTGGCACACCGCTAGCGCTGTCAGTCGGCCTGCTATTAGCCGGTTGCGCCGGGGATAAGTCTATTCTAGACCCGGCAGGCCAAGCCGCGCGAGACGTGGTGATGATCTGGTGGGTAATGCTAGGGTTTGGCACTGTGGTATTGGTGCTGGTGACTGCTTTTTGGCTGTATACCTTCAAGCGCAAAGAGGTAATACGAACGCCCGCTGAGGAGCGAACAATAGCGCGTCGCTGGATTATTGGCGGCGGCATTGTGCTGCCCGTGGCCAGCATTACCGCGCTGCTGGCTTTTGGTGTGCCCACCGGTCAGCGGCTTTTACCCTTGCCCCTGGCAGAGCCACCGGAGGTAATTGAAGTCATTGGCCACCAGTGGTGGTGGGAAGTGCGCTACCCCGGCGCAGAAGGGGGTGAGGTGGTGACTTCTAATCAGCTCATCATGCCGGCAGGGGAACCGGTCGACTTTCACGTTACCGGTGCTGACGTTATTCACGCTTTCTGGGTGCCGCGACTGGGCGGCAAGATCGATATGATCCCAGGGCGAGTGAACAAAATACGCTTGGAAGCAGACGAGCCGGCGGTATTTGGCGCCCAGTGCGCCGAGTTCTGCGGCGCCCAGCATGCCCAAATGCAGCTCTATGTGGAAGCCGTCGAGCGGGACGAGTACGACGCCTGGCTGGCCGCTCGCCAAACGGAGGCATTATCGTCGCTTGCGGCAAACGATCAGCAGCATGAAACTGCCAGGGAGGCATTTATGACCCATTGTGCCAGCTGCCACCGGGTAGCAGGACTCTCCTCTGGGGAAGAGGGGCCGGATCTTTCTGATCTTGGCAGCCGGACGAGCCTCGGGGCGGGAATAATGGCCATGGAGGAGGGCGCAGTCACCCACTGGCTTAAGCATCACCAACGCTTAAAACCGGGCAACAAAATGCCGCCCCATGATGATATCGAGACGGCCACCTTGGAGTCTCTGGGTGCTTGGCTGGAGACGCTAACCCCATGACCACTATTAACCGTGAAGCGACCCCAGAAGGCGATAACATTAAAGGCCCCAACCAACTGCACAATGACTTGCACGATATTTGGGGCAATCCGCGTGGTTTGAAAGCACTCACCATTGTTAACCATACCACTCTCGGCCTACGTTTTATGGTTACCGGGATGGTGTTCTTCTTGATTGGTGGCCTATTGGCCATGCTGGTGCGCACCCAGCTGGCGCTCCCCGATCAAGACTTTATGTCGCCGGATATCTATAGCCAAGTCACCACCATGCATGGCACGGTGATGATGTTTCTGTTCGCCATCCCAATGCTGGAAGGGTTGGCGATTTATATGATTCCCAAGATGATCGGTGCCCGTGATCTGGTTTGCCCACGGCTAACATCCCTGGGTTACTGGTGCTATCTGTTTGGCGGCATCATCCTGTCGTTTAGCTTGGTGTTAGAGATGGCACCAGACAGCGGCTGGTTTATGTATACCCCGCTCAGTAGCAGCGAGTACTCACCGGGATTGGGCTCAGATTTTTGGCTGCTGGGGATCACCTTCGTTGAGATCTCCGCGCTCTCTGCCGGGGTCGAATTGGTGGTTTCGATACTGCGTACTCGCACCCAGGGCATGGCGCTGCACAAAATGCCGCTGTTTGCCTGGTATATCCTCGCCATGGCGCTGATGATCGTGGTCGGTTTCCCGCCGCTGATTCTGGGCAGTATTCTACTGGAGCTTGAACGCGCAGTGGGGATGCCCTTTTTTGAAGTGGCCGGTGGCGGTGACCCGATTCTTTGGCAGCACCTCTTTTGGCTATTCGGCCATCCCGAGGTTTACATCATTTTCCTGCCTGCGGCGGGCATTGTCTCCACGCTGATACCAGTGTTTGCTGGTCGTCCGATCGTTGGTTACGGCTGGGTGGTCTTCGCCATTACCGTGACAGGCTTTATCAGTTTCGGTCTCTGGGTTCACCACATGTTTACCGTGGGCATTCCTCAACTGGCCCAAGCCTTCTTCTCCGCCGCCAGTATGTTGGTGGCGGTGCCTACGGCGATTCAGGTGTTTGTGTGGCTGGCCACGCTATGGCTGGGCAAGCCCAAGATGAAGCTGCCGATGTTATGGATCGTGGGCTTCCTGATTATCTTCGTGTGTGGTGGCTTGACCGGGGTAATGCTGGCGCTGGTGCCCTTTAACTGGCAGGTGCACGATACCCACTTTGTGGTGGCGCATATGCACTATGTGCTGGTTGGCGGGATGTTCTTTCCGCTGATTGCCGGGCTCTACTACTGGTTGCCGCTTTTTTCAGGACGGATGCCTTCAGAAACTCTCGGCAAATGGGGCTTTTGGCTCACCTTTTTGGGCTTTAATGGCACCTTCTTGATCATGCACTGGACTGGCCTGCTGGGTATGCCGCGGCGGGTTTACTCCTATGAAACGGGCATGGGCTGGGATATTTTCAACCTGCTGTCATCCATGAGTAGCTTTATTATGTCGGCGGGGATTGCCATGGTGCTGCTGGATTTTGCGCTGCACTTCCGTTTCGGCAAACCCGCTAAGCATAATCCCTGGAACGCGGATACCCTGGAGTGGGCCAACAGTATGCCGCCCAGCGCCTATAACTTTGTCAGCCTGCCAAAGATCGAGACGCGCCATCCACTATGGGATGACCCGAATCTGCCGCGCACCATGGCAGAAGGGCAACATAGCCTGGCGGTGGCTACCCATGGCCGACGGGAGATGTGGGGCACTGACCCTTTGACCGGCAAAGTGCGGGAAATCATTCATCTGCCGGGTAACTCCTGGTGGCCGCTGTTTGCTGCCATGGCGCTGGCCGTGGTGTGTGTAAGCCTGCTGACGCGGCTATATCCGCTAGCCGGTATCGCCGTTGTCGTGGCTGGCCTATTTCTACTGCGCTGGTCTTGGGAGAATGGTGCCCATCCAAAAGCGGCGCCGGATGCCGAGGTAGCTCCCGGCGACCCTCCGCTCCACTCGCGCACCATGGATGGTCCAGGCCTATGGGCCATGTCGATCACGCTGCTCGCCAATGGTTCGTTCTTTCTCTCTTACCTATTTGGCTGGTTCTATCTATGGACAGTGTCCCCTGAGTGGCGGATGCCCGAGACCTCACCGCTCTCCTTGGTGGGGCTGATCCTTGCCGGGGTGGCGCTAACCGCTGGCGTGGTAATTCTCGAAAAACTGGTGCGCGGTTTGCGCCAGGGTAAGGATGCGGGACTGGCAGTGGGCATGTATAGCATCAGTGCCCTAGGCTTTGTGCAGGTAGCGGTAACGCTGTGGGTGCTGCTGAGTGCAGACCTGGCGGTTACCGAAACCTCCCATGATGCGATCATTATGGTCGGGCTGGCCTATGCGCTGTTACACGGCGGTTTAGGTGCGGTGCTTACCCTACTTCAAGGCCTGCGGGTGGGTTATGGCTTTGTGGGCGCCCATGCACCCTTCGAGCCTGCCGTGGTTGCCCAGTGGTGGCGCTATAATCTAGTGACGTTCTGGATACTCGTGGGCGCGCTTGCGGTGTTGCCTCGCGTGATAGGGAGCTAAGCTAATGTCCATCACGATGCAGCGTTTAAATCTCACCCATCCCTTACATTTCGTTATTGGCTTAACGCTATGGTGTATCTGGTTCGTGGCCGTTTACGGCGGGCATGCGGTCGCTTGCTCGGTTGCACCGCCTGCTCCCGAGCAGGGCGTATTCACCCTGGTGAACGTTATGCTGCTTGCCGTCAGTATCGCCGCGATTGCGTTACTGGCAGCGTTAACGGTGGGCTGTTGCCGCATGGCCAAGCGCCATGAAGGACGGCTGCGCTTTAATGCCACGGTTTCTGCCGGGCTGTATCTTTTCTCTACCTTAGGCGTTGTGTTTGCTGCAATGCCGATTATGGGCATTCCGCCTTGCCTGTAAGCGATCCGCTTAGCAAAGAAGAAGAGCAGCTCTATACCCTCCACGGTATGTGGTGCACCAGCTGTGCCTTAGCCGTAGAGGGCTCTCTAAAGCGCCTTAAAGGTGTGCGTGAGGTTAGTGTGCACTACCCAAGCGCGACGCTCTGCATCAGTGGCACGCCTGCCGCTATTCAGCTCTCTACTCTTGCCCCCAAGATTAAACGCCTGGGCTATCGGTTGACAGAACTTGAGCCGGTGGCGGATGCCCATGGACGTTTAGAAGAGGAGAGCCGCTATCTGACGCTTAGGCTGATGGTCGGTTCGCTGTTCGGCATGTGGACGATGCTCGCGTCACTATTGATATATGCGGGTGCATTGCCTTCGGAGCGGGTTGAGTTGGTGGTTGCGTGGGTGTCGGGGGCATTTTCCCTGCCCGTGGTGCTGTTCGCAGGGGTACCGTTTTACCGGGCCGGATGGCGCACGCTGCTTGCCAAGCGCCCCGGCATGGATGTGCTGGTTAGCCTTGGCGTAATCGGCGCAGTGATGGTTTCGGTGTGGCTGCTATGGCGCGGCTCAAGCGAAGTCTATTTCGACACGGCGGTGATGCTGATTGTGCTTTTACTGGTTGGGCGGTTGGTGGAGACACTCTGCCGTCACCGTGGGTTAAAAGCGCTTGATGCTCTGGCGCTGCCAAATGATGACATTACGGTTTGGCAGGACGAGCACTGGGAATCGGTTCCTGTGGATGAAGTGATGAAGGGAACGCGCGTCGAGCTAGCGCCCGGTGAGTTGATAGCCCTTGATGGGATCCTGGAAGACCCAGGTTGGATCGATACTGCCTCGCTTACCGGCGAAAGCCTGCCGCGCCACTTTCATGCCGGACAGAAGGTCTATGCGGGCTGCCGCTACCTGGGTACAACGCCGCTGGTAATGCAGGTAAGTGCAGGCGTAGGCAAGCGACGACTGGATCAGCTTTGTGACGAAATGCGCCGCTATCAGGCTAAAAAAGGCGAATTACAGAAGCTTGCTGACCGTTTTGCTGCTTGGCTAAGCCCGCTAGCTCTCGTGCTAGCGATGCTAACGCTGCCCGCTGTGCTGCTACTGGGTCTGGGCTTGGAGGATGCTTTTGTGCGCGCACTTTCGGTGTTAGTGGTCGCTTGCCCTTGCGCCGTGGGGCTTGCGGTGCCGCTGGCAAGCCTTGCCGGTAGCGGCCAGGCCATGCAGCAGGGTGTTGCGCTACGCGACCCGGCAGCGCTCGAAACCTTGGCACACATTCGCTCGGTAGCGCTGGATAAAACCGGCACCTTAACCACTGGCAGCCATACGGTGCTGCACTGGCAAGCACGGGAAGGCGTTGATGAGCGCACCTTGCAGCGCAAGCTCAGTGTCGCTGTTGCTGGCAGCGAACACCCCTTGGCACAAGCGCTAGCGCGCTGGGCGGGCAGCCAAGGCGACCAGCGCCCTGAGCAATGTCTGCAGGTTAATGACACCCCTGGAGAAGGGCGCCGTGTGCAGCTCAACAGCGGTGAGTGGCTAACGTTAGGCAGCGCCGGTTGGCTTTCTCGCCAGCAAATAGCGCTTCCTGCCCAAGCGGAAGAGGCAACGCTATCCTTTGCTTCTCAGGTGGTGATTGCTGACGAGGTGGACTGGCTAGCCTCGTTCTATCTCACCGATCAACCGGTGGATGACGCCGAGACTAGCGTAAAACGCCTGCTAGCATCAGGTTATGTCGTCGCTATGATCAGCGGCGATCGGCAGGGGGCGGTCAGTTGGTTGGGCGAACGGGTAGGGCTTGCCCGTGAAGCTTGCTACGCCCAGCGTTCGCCTGAAGCCAAAGCGCGGCTATTGCAGGGACTACCATCGCCGACACTCTACGTAGGGGATGGCTTAAACGATACCTTAAGCCTGGCCGCGGCCGATGTAGGTGTTGCGCCACTGAGTGCCAGCGAAGCTGCCCGCGAAGGGGCTTCCGCACAGCTAATGACGCCGGGGATGGGTGGTGTAGTCAAACTGCTCGGTATTGCTAAACGCACGCGGCGCATCATGGTTCAGAATCTGTTCTTTTCGGCGCTCTACAATACCCTTGCACTGGGGTTGGTGGTGCTGATGGCGATCCCCCCGCTAGTGGCGGTACTCGCCATGGCGGCAAGCTCGCTGACGGTTACTCTCAACGCTGCACGGCTGGCCTGGGCAGAGTCGGATGAAAATAGCTAAATTGCATAGCCAAGCGCCTGTTTAAGCCGTTCGGCATTGGTTGCCACCCAGCGTGGATCTATCGCTCCCCAATCACGTATCTGGTAGCGACCGATGTTGTGGCGCTCGCCGTCATCCTTGGTAAATACACACTCGATATCCAGCTCGGCAAGGGAGGCAATCGTATCCTGGGCGGTGCGCCGCGGCATGCCGGTGGCCTCGATTAGCGCAGGCACGCTGGCAGCGCCTTGTTCGATCAAATGGGCGACGTATAAACGGCGGTAAAAACTCGATTTGGTTTTGCTTAGAGCAGGCATTCGGCTTCCTTTGCAGCTAATTTATGCGCGTGCTGCCTAGCTTAAATGAATAAATCCTGCTGCGCGCGTGGTGGGCGAAAATCCCGGGTGTTTAAGCCCTGCTCGGTGCGATCCTGCATGTTCCACTGGCGGCTGGCGCGGGCAAAGCGTTGCGCAATTAAATCAGCAAATACCCCTTCACCGCGAAAGCGCTTACCAAACTTGGCATCGTACGCCTTACCGCCACGGCACTGACGCATTAGGCTCATCACTTTCGCCGCGCGCTCCGGGTAGTGGGCTTCTAACCAGGCTTCAAATAGCGGCGCCACTTCATAGGGTAAGCGCAGCAGCATCCAGGCGGCGGTTCGCGCTCCTGCACGGCTGGCGGCTTCCAATAGCTTTTCAATCTCATGATCGGTTAGCCCCGGAATAACTGGTGAAATTAGCGCACCCACTGGAATGCCCGCTGTATTCAGTTCACGAATCGCCCGCAAGCGCGCCTGAGGCGATGCCGCCCGTGGCTCTAATGTGCGTTTCAATTGGGCATCCAGGCTGGTCAAACTGACAAACACACGCACCAGCCGGTGCTCGGCCATTTCCGCCAGAAGCTCTAAATCGCGCAGTACCAAGGTGCTTTTAGTCACCAGCGTTACCGGATGGCGACACTCCAGTAGCAGCTCCAGCAAACGGCGGGTGGTTTGGTAGGTGGCCTCTAACGGCTGATAGCAGTCGGTGTTGCCGGATAGGTTAATAGGACGGCAGACGTAGTTGGGATTGCAAAGCTCTTCGGTTAACCGCTCCACTAAACCGCTACGGGCAATCAGCTTGGTTTCAAAATCCAACCCTGGTGATAAGTCCCAGTAGGCGTGGGAGGGGCGGGCATAGCAGTAAACGCAGCCATGCTCACAGCCGCGATAAGGGTTCAGCGAGCGATCAAAAGGTAAATCTGGCGAGCGATTCCACGACAAAGCACTTTTGCTCACCTCCTCACGCACTTCGGTGGCGATAGTCGTAGAGGCCTCTTCCCGCCACCAGCCGTCATCTTCCGCCTCGCTGCGGGTGGGCGCAAAACGATTATGCGGGTCGTACGTTGCCCCGCGACCTTTACGCACGGCTGACACATGAGACGCTTGTTCGGGAGTCGTCATTGGCCACCTCACCTCTAAACGCTATTGATGCATGTATATGGTTATATATACAGTATATGGCGTTTATAAAAAGACGCAAGCAGAGGGGTAGGGGCTTAAATGCTAAATTCGGGGGATGAACAGACGCTCTGTTATTTCATACTCTTAACTAGGGCCTGTTGGCGTTTCACTCACGGCCAAGCTGGCGCCCATATTGAAAGAGGCGATATGACCTATGGAGCTGCAACCACATTTTGAGCTGATGGCATCCTATAACCAGTGGATGAACACCAAGGTATACGATGCTGCCAGCAGGCTGACGACCGCTGAGCTTAACGAAGAGCGTGGAGCTTTCTTCGGTTCGATTTTTGGCACGCTAAATCATGTTGTGGTCGCCGATACCATTTGGCTTAAACGGTTTGCAGCGCATCCCGCGTCTAGCGCAAGAACGCTTGCGGTAATAGTCGACCTCCCTGCGCCACAGCGGCTTGATGAATTGATGTTTGATGACTTGGAAGGCCTGAAAGCGCATCGCCGATGGCTTGATACTGTAATTATTAACTGGGTGGGCGCGCTAACTGATGACGATTTGAGTACCACGCTGAGTTATCACAACACTAAAGGAGTGGCCTCAAAGCGACGCTACTCAAGCCTGATTCTCCACTTCTTCAATCACCAAACCCACCACCGTGGGCAGGCATCAACTTTATTCTCCCAAGCCGGCGTAGATATTGGTGTCACCGATCTGCTGGCGCTGATTCCGGAGGAGGTGGAAATATGATGATTGTTTTTGTCTCTTTTAAGATACGGTGCTACTCTGTCTTCAGGGTGTAATTCAAGAGGTGCTCATGCCAGAGATTGATGCTCTGCTAGGGCTTTCATTTTGTATGTTTTTTTTGATAACAAGCAGCACAAGCTTCCCCACCTGCACGTGAAATATGGTGGCTATGAATTGATAATCGCGATTGAGTCAGGTGAGTGCTTGGAGGGATATTTGCCCAATAAGCAACGTAAGCGGGCTGAAAACCACATTGCTGAGCATCGTGAGCAGCTAATGCATATGTGGCAGAAAGCAGTAAAAGGTGAAAACCCAGGCAAGTTAGGTGACATATGTTAAAAATTATTGATGTGGATTTGGTTGGGCCATATAAGCTTGAACTGGTTTTTAACGATGGTTTTCATGGCATTGCTGATCTATCAGACTATTTTAGCAAGGCACCCTTTTCAGCAATTAAAGACTTCCAAAAGTTTTCACTAACTGCGGATGGCTCGCTCAACTGGCGTGGGAACGAGCTTTCAGCGGCCACTTTGCGTGCAGCGACAAAGGGCGTGCAAAAAACAGCAGCTACTAACTTCAACGTGCAGGAAATGGAAGACGTTATTAAGCAAGCCTCTTGGGACTCTATGCAGGAAGGCCGTCCCGACATTTTACAGGCTGCTATTCGCTCCTACGTGGAGCAGTTCGGGCATAGCCAGGTCATTGCCAAAGCAGGTATCAAAAGCCGTACCAGCGCCTATCGTTCCCTAAAGCCACAAACGACACCCAATTTCGCCACCTTGGTTCAGTTAGGGCATGCGGTTATTGAGCTAGCGAAAGAAAATGAAAATGAGCGTTCTGAAGCCCTCTGTAAGGCTGTAATAATTAGATGATCAAGCTAGAAAAACTTAATGCATCGGATATCCCCGTGCTGCGCAGTATCGCAGTACACGATGATCAGGTGAAGTTTGTGGAAACTGCTAAGGACTTTCTCGCTGATAAAAATGAATCTACGCATCTGCATGTGATAAAACACAATGATCAGTTGATCGGGTGCTTCAAAATTGATATAGCCTACGCTGATGATTATGATTTTTGCACTGAAGGCAGCATAGGCTTGCGCACGTTTCTCATTGACGCCAGGCAGCAGGGCAGAGGGCTCGGAACTTCGGCGGTAAAAGCGCTGTTTCCCTATCTAAAAGAAAACTATGCGAACTACCCACGCCTCTATCTAACCGTGAACTGTAAGAACCCAGCGGCATACACCTGTTACCAAAAGGCAGGCTTTCATGAGACAGGCGAGCAATATCTGGGTGGGGCTGCGGGGCCTCAACATGTTATGTACTGGGACATCCAATGATCAGTACGTCTACCACAAGCGGTAGAAAGTTCGTTCTGACTCTCATGCAAAAACGAACGCCTTGGTTCTTTCAAACCAAGGCGTTGCTTTTCTATCGATTTACCAACCTACCCGTTTAACGCTTCTTCCGTGCTGGCTTCTTCTCGGCACTGGCCGGTGCGCTTTCCTTTTCGCTGCTGCCACCATTGGGGAAGTGAGCGCGAACCAGTTCCAGCAGGCCTTGAGTGGAGGTGTCGAAGTCAGCGGCGTTGGTGTCGATGCGTTCGCTGATTTCACCGGCGATGCGCTTGCCAAGCTGCACGCCCCACTGGTCAAAGGAGTTGATGTTCCAGATTACCCCTTGCACGAACACCTTATGTTCGTAGAGCGCGATTAGCGCGCCCAGGTTTTTCGGCGTTAGCTCATCCAGCAGTAGGGTGCTGGAAGGGCGGTTGCCGGGGCAGCTGTAGGGATCGTGTTGGCTTAGCTCTTTGCTATCCCCCTGGCTACCTTCCATAAAGGCGTTGGCCTGGGCGAGCATATTGGTCAGTAGGGCGAAGTGGTGGTCTTCCACGCCGGGCTCGGGCTTGAGCGAGGCAATAAAATCAATCGGCACGTAGCGGGTGCCCTGGTGCAGTAGCTGGAAGAAGGCGTGCTGGCCGTTGGAGCCGGTCTGGCCCCAGACAATCGGGCCGGTTTTGTAATTCACCGGGTGGCCGAAAATATCCACCGACTTACCGTTAGACTCCATATCCAGCTGCTGCAAAAACGAAGGCAGTTGGTTCAGCGCCTGGTCGTAGGGCACGATGGCTTGAGTTTCGGCGCCAATAAAGTTGATGTACCAAATACCAATCAGCGCCATCAGCACCGGCATGTTTTGCGAGAAGGGCGCGTTGATGAAATGGTTATCCATCTCATGAGCGCCTTCCAGCAGTTCGATAAAGCCTTCGAAGCCGATCGAAAGCGCAATTGGCAGCCCGATGGACGACCACATGGAGTAGCGTCCACCCACCCAGGCCCAGAATTCGAACACATTCTCTTCGCGAATGCCGAACTCCATCGCCGCTTTGCGGTTGGTAGAGGCGGCAATAAAGTGCGCGCCCACGTCGGCGTCTTCGCCAGCGTTCTCCAGGAACCAGCGCCGCGCTGTTTTGGCGTTTAGCAGGGTCTCCTGGGTAGAGAAGGTCTTGGTAGAGACGATGAATAGCGTAGTCGCCGGGTCAAGGCGCGAGAGCACTTTTTGAATATGCGTGCCGTCCACGTTGGAAACGAAGTGGAAGTGAAGCTCCGGGTGGCGGTATTTGAGCAGCGCGCGAACCGCCATATTGGGCCCAAGATCCGAGCCGCCAATGCCGATATTGACCACGTCTTTGATGCGTTTGCCGTTGTAGCCTTTCCATTCACCGCTGCGCACTGCTTCTGAGAACAACTTGATCTGCTCGCGGGTGCGGGTGATTTCCGGCATCACGTCTTCGCCGTCCACATAGACCGGCTCATCGCCTAAGTGACGCAGCGCCGTATGCAGTACCGGCCGGTTTTCCGTAACGTTGATAATATCGCCGGAGAACATCTGTGCTCGGCGCTGCACCAGTGCGGAGTGGTCGGCTAGCTCAATCAGCTTGGTAAGCACTTCATCGGAGACATGGTGCTTGGAGTAGTCGAGAAACAGACCGCCCACCCGTAAGCTCATTTTCTCAAAGCGCTGCGGGTCATTGGTGAAGTAGTCACGAATGCGGTCGTTAGCGGTTTTGTCGCGCAGGCGGTCAAGCGCCTGCCAGGTAACACTACGAGTGAGCTGAAACATAGGGCGATCCGTTTGTTATATGTGAACGTGGTAACCAAAGACAAAAGTGGCGTTATGTAAAAATACTACATAAAAAATGACAAAGAGTAGAGGGTATAAGTGGCGTGAAAAGGTATTAATGCGTAAAGCGACGTATTTAAAAGGGCAGGCATGTTCGCCTGCCCTCACTTTTTGGTAACAGCGGTTAGGTGGCGAGTGCTACCTGTGCCGCATCACGTTTGATAAACGCATAGCCTAAACCCGTCACCAACGAGCCAGCCACAATAGCGCCAAGGTACAGCAGTGCCGGAGTGATGGCGTTGGGGATCAGCAGTACAAAGATGCCGCCGTGAGGCGCCATCAACTTTGCGCCTACCAGCATTGATAGGGCGCCGGTAAGGGCACCGCCAGCAATACAGGCGGGGATAACGCGTAGCGGGTCTTTCGCCGCAAAGGGGATCGCGCCTTCGCTGATAAAACACAGGCCCAGTACAAAAGAGGCTTTGCCCGCTTCGCGCTCCGGTGCCGAGAACTTGTTGCGTGCTACAAAGCTGGCAATCCCCATACCGATGGCAGGTACCATCCCCGCCGCCATAATCGCCGCCATGGGGCCGTAAGTTTCAGAGGCTAGCAGGCCCACACCAAAGGTGTAAGCGGCTTTGTTGACCGGGCCACCCAGATCGAAGCACATCATTGCGCCCAGCAGAATACCCAGCAGTACTGCGTTGGTGGAGCCCATGGATTCCAGGAAGCTGGTCAGGGCATTAAGCAGCGCCGCGACCGGTTCGCCAATCACGTAGATCATGGTCAGGCCGGTGACCAAGCTAGCGACCAGCGGAATAATCAGAATGGGTTTGAGTGACTCAACGCTGGAGGGCAGTTTGACGTAGCGTGTCACCGCCAGGGCCACATAGCCCGCCAGGAAACCCGCCAAAATACCGCCGATAAAGCCGGAGCCGATATTGGCCGCCAGCATGCCGCCAATCATACCCGGCGCGATGCCGGGGCGGTCGGCGATGGAGTAGGCGATATAGCCTGCTAGCACTGGAATCATCAGCGCAAAGGCGGTTCCGCCACCGATCTGCATCAGCGCGGCGGCCAGGGTGCCTTCTTGCTCAAAGGCCTCAATACCAAACACAAAGGAGAGGGCAATTAGCAGGCCGCCTGCTACGACCATCGGCAGCATAAAGGAAACGCCGGTGAGTAGGTGCTTGTAAACGCCTTTCTCTTTGACGCTCTTATTGGCTGTGCCGGCACTGCTGCTGCCACTCTCTACGGCGGCCTCGCTCAGTGCGGCTTCAAGGGTGGGGCGTGGTTTTTTTAGCGCGTTGCCGGTAGAGGTGCGGTAGATGCGCTTACCGGCAAACCGCGACGGATCAACGTCGATATCGCAGGCCAATACGACTATGTCGGCGTCGGCGATCTCTTCTTCAGTCAATTTATCCTGCGCGCCCACCGAGCCTTGGGTTTCCACGCGAATGGCGTGGCCCATGGCTTTGCCTGCCTCGGCGAGGGCTTCGGCGGCCATAAAGGTATGCGCCACGCCGGTGGGGCAGGCGGTGACGGCAACGATTTTCTTGCCACCCGCGCTGCTTGCAGCGGTAGGTACGCTAGAGGCGGCAGGTGCGCTATAAATCGGCGCTTCACGCTTAGCCTGGGCCAGAAAAGCGCTGGGGTCGGGGAGTGCGCTGGCAATCGGCGCTTGGAATAGCCGCTTGCCTTCAAAGCGCTCTGGGGCAGGCACGTGATCGGCGGCGACCACGATCAAATCGGCATTAGCGATCTGCTCGGCAGTAGCGGCCTGGAGCGGCGCGACTTCACCGTGCATTTCCACGTGTGCCGACCAGCCTTGGCGCTGGGCGGCTTGTTCCAGGCGCTTAGCCGCGAGGAAGGTGGTCGCCATGCCGCTGGGGCAGGCGGTAATCAGAATAATATTCATAGCGTGGCTCCCTCGGTGATGGTGTCGTCAAGACGCCGTATCCGGGTGTGTTGTTGGAGTGAATCGAAATCGGCAGCGTGGGGGTTGCCCACGCCAACGTGGCGCACGGCCTCGGCCGAGAGCGCGGTGGCAAAGCGCAGCGTCTGTTCAGCGTCTTGCTGACCGTTCTGATGAGTCAGCAAGCCGTGGAGCATGCCCGCAACAAAGGTATCGCCGGCGCAAACGGTATTTATCGCGGTAACCTTAGGAGGTGTGGCGTGCCAGGCACCTTGAGTGCTCACCCACAGTACCCCTTCGGCACCCGCTGAAATCAGTGCATGAGCGATGCCACTTTTATGCAGCCGTTTAGCCGCATTCAAGCGAGCATCAGAAGAGGTCATATCTTCGCCCGCCCACTCTGCCAGTTCGTTTTCATTAGGCTTAACACCGGCGGGGTGAGTCGCGATGGCCGCATTGAGTGCCGGGCCACTGGTATCTACCCAGAGCGGTACGCCGCTGGCGTTTAAGTGGTTTAACAGCGCGCTGAAATCGTCCAGTGACAGCCCGGGGGGTAGGCTGCCCGCCACGACTACCGCCTGGGGTGGTGTCGCGCTGGAAAGCTCAGTATTGAGCGTGTCGATCAGCGCCTGCAAATGCGTGGCGTCAATGGGCATGCCGGGGCCATTAATATCGGTAACGCGGCCGCTCTGTTCCGCAATTTTGGCATTAATACGGGTTTCTCCCGGCACGCGCACAAAGGCGTCGGTCAGGGAGTACTTGGTAAATGCTAGCTCAAAGGGAGCGTCGTTATCGGCACCTAAAAAGCCGCTGACGGTGACGTCGTGACCAAGGCCTGCCAATACGCGGGCAACGTTAACCCCTTTGCCTGCCGCTTCTAATTGGGCGCTAGTGGGACGGTTGACGCTGCCCAGCACCAAGGCGTCAAGGTTAAACGCCAAATCCAGTGCCGGGTTCAATGTAATGCATAGCACGCGGGCCATTAGCGCGCCTCCAGTGCATCGCGAACTTCATCGCTAGTCGCCTGATTCAGCGCTAACTGAGCGCTGGCTTGGGCATCAGCGAAGTCAAACTCGCGCAGGCGGGCTTTGACCAGCGGAACCTGCCGAGCGCTGACGGAGAGCTCGTCAACGCCAAGGCCTACCAGCACCGGAATAGCCACGGCGTCTGAAGCCAATTCGCCGCACACGCCGACCCATTTGCCTTGGGTGTGGGCTGCCGCCACGGTCATTTGAATCAAACGCAGCACTGCGGGGTGCAAACCATCGGCTTGGGCAGAGAGTTCCGGGTGGCCACGGTCGATAGCCAGGGTGTACTGGGTCAAGTCATTAGTGCCGACTGAGAAGAAGTCCACCTCGGCGGCGAGACTGGGTGCCAGCAACGCGCTGGAGGGTATTTCAATCATCACGCCAAGCTGCACATCGGTGGCGCGCTGGGAAGTAGGGATTTCTTGGAGTAGGCGGTCGTAGATGACTTTGACGGCACGGAACTCGGCGATATCTTTGACCATCGGCAGCATAATGCGTAGCGGTTTTTCGACTGCTGCCATCAACAACGCGCGCAATTGGGTCTCGAGCACTTCGGGTTGTGTCAGCGCTAAGCGAATACCGCGTAGACCTAGGAAGGGGTTGTCTTCTTGGGGTACCGGCCAGTAGGGCAGCGGTTTATCACCGCCGACATCCAGGGTGCGTGCTACCAGCGGGCGGCCATTGAGTGCGTCAATTGCCTGACGATACTCGCTAATCTGAGTGGCTAAGTCTGGTGCGCTGGCGTGGGCCATAAACAGAAATTCGGTACGCAGTAGGCCAACCGCCTCAGCGCCGCGCTCCACCGCATCGGCGGCGTGGGCGGTGTTGCCCAGGTTGGCGGCGACTTCCACACGGTGCCCATCGCGGGTTTGGGCGACCTCGAAGCGGCTTTCCCAGGCATCGGCTTCGCGCTGCTGGAGGTCGAGCAACTGCTGCTCAGCACGCTGCAGGCGCTCTTCGGAAGGTTGCGGTGTGACACGGCCGCGCTCGCCATCCAGAATCATCATGCTGGCGTTGTTAAGCGCCATTACTGCCTGCCCGGCGCCGACGACCGCAGGGATGCCCAGTGCGCGGGCCAGAATAGCGCTGTGCGCCGTGGCGCCACCGCGAACGGTGAGCAGGCCGCGCACACGGGAGGTATCCAGGCGGGCCACATCGGAAGGGCCGATATCGTCCATCACCAGAATATAAGGGTGATCCGGCGGTTCGGGGAGCGTCACATCGCAGAGTACGCCCAACACCCGGCGACCCACGTCGCGCAGGTCGGCTGCGCGTTCGGCCAGCAGGCGATCAGCGAGCATCTCCTGGGCGTGGGCCGCGGTTTCAATCGCTTCCCACCAGCCCGCTTCCGCCGAGCGTCCCTCACGAATGGCATCCGTCGCCGCGTGATGGAGTTCCGGGTCGTCGAGCATCTCTTCGTGCATCGAAAGAATATCGGCGACTTCCCCACCGGGGGCGTTACGTACCAACGTATGCAGCTGGGCGGCGCCCTCTTTCAGCGCGTTATTTAAACGGCTGATTTCGTGTTCAGCGTCGCTGGCGTGCTCTGCGTACTCGAACTGCATCGGCCGAATGACAAACACGGGCGCAATGGCTAAACCCGGCGAGGCGGCCACACCGGCGTGGGGCGTATCGGCAGCGAGAGGCTCGACGGCCGGTGTAGCGGTGCTCGCTTCCGGCGCGCTATCAAAGCCTCCGTCAAAGGGCGTTACTTTTTCACCCAGGCCCGATTCAACCGCCTCGGCGACGGCCTCCAGCGCTGCGCTTGCCTGCTCGCCCTCGGCTGAAAGCACCAGCCACTGGCCGCGGCGTGCGCCCAGGCCAATCACTTTGGTCAGGCTGGCGGCGGAAACCGGGGTGGCGCTGCCTTCTTCCAAACGTGCCTGAATTGGCATGGCCTGGGCGCGCGCTATCTGTACAAGCTGTTTGGCGGGGCGGGCGTGTAAGCCATGGGGGTTAAGTACCCGCACACGGCGAGTCTGAGTGCTGGCGGTTTCCCCCGCCAGGGTGGCCAGCAGCTGCGCGCTGGTTTTGCCCACCAGGCTTTGGCTTTCGCTGTTTTCCAACACCGCCATCAATTGCTCTAGCAGCGGGCGGTGGGCATCACCGTGGGCGGCCAGGCAGAACAACGCATGCACCGGATGACCAGCGCTTTCCAGGCTTTGTTCAGCCGGTGTGGCCACTCCTAGCGCGGGCTGATTAACGCCCTGGGTACTACTAGCCAGCCACAGCCCTTTACCTAACCAGGTCGGCTGCGCCGCAGCGACGGCGGTAATAAAACTGTTATCGACACAGCCGCTTTGGCGTAAGCGGGCTGCTGCAGCGAGGGCGAGTTCTTGTGGGTCGCGTGCCGGAAAGTTGACGCATAGGGTGTCGGCATCCAGGCGCGGTTCTAAGGCTGGTTTCGAAAGCAGCCGCGCTACATCTGCCGCAGAGGTGGCGTTTGCCAGTTGCTCGGAAACGCCTTCGCGATCCAGTACGTGAGTGAGCTGGCGCAGAATATCCAGGTGCTCATCGTTCTGGGCAGCGATGGTGACGAGTACATGCACCTGCTGGCCGTCGTGCCACTCGATCCCGTGTGGAAACTGCAGCACGCGTACGCCCGTTTGCTTCACATACTGACGGCTTTCTGGCGTACCGTGGGGGATCGCAATGGCGTTGCCTAGAAACGTGGATGATTGCGCCTCCCGGGCGTGCAGGCCGTCGCGATACTCGGCCTCAACCAATCCGGCCTCAACCAGCGCCTTAGCGGCACTGTCCAGCGCGGTTTGCCAGCTGTCGGCGTGGCGGCCTAGCAAGATGTCATCGGGGCCGAGTGTCAACATAGGTGTCTCCGTGTAGAACCATAGTCGTAGCGCTTCGAAGTGAGCTAGATGAATCGTATCATCTGTGTATAGTTGGCTATGCTGAATCGATTCACTGAATGACACAAGGCTTGGGCGTTTAGACTTTGGTCTGGTAGGCGCTAACTTGCTGATAAACTGCCCGGTTACACCAAGGGGGAACCGCATGACACTTGCCGATATTGCCCGGCTAGCCGGCGTCTCGCGCACGACCGCTAGCTACGTCATTAATGGTCAGGCCGAGCAGCGGCGCATTAGCGCGGCGACAATTGAAAAAGTGATGGCAGTGGTGCGGCAACATCGCTATCACATTGACCCACAGGCGGCAGCGCTGCGCCGGGGCGCAAGTCGCTTGCTCGGGCTTATCGTGCCGGACTTGGAGAACATCAGTTATGCCCGGCTAGCCAAGCGCCTGGAGCGGGGGGCACGGGAGCAGGGTTACCAGCTGTTGATCGTAAGCTCGGATGACTGCGCAGAGAGTGAACGGACACTGGCGTTGGCGCTGCGAGCACAACGCTGTGAGGTGTTGATCACAGCCAGTTGCCTCCCCAGCGACGACACTTTTTATGCCGACCTGGTAGACGAGGGGTGGTGCGTGGTGGGAATGGACCGTGGCCTCAACCCGGCGCGCTTTGCCAGTGTCGTGAGTAACGATCAGGAGGCGGCCAAGACGTTGACCCGTTCGGTAATCGGCGCGGCGACCAAGCGTGTTGCCTGGTTAGAAGCGATGCCGGATCTGTCGGTTAGCTGCGAGCGCCGGGCGGGGTTTCAGGCGGCCCTTGAAGGCAGCATGATTGAACCGCTTTATCTTACCGGATCCCACTATGAACGCAGTGAAGGGGCGCGTTTAGCAGTTCAGCTACTGGATGAACAGGGCGGTGCCGACGCATTGGTGACGGCGTCCTATACACTGATGGAAGGGGTGTTTGATGTGTTTCTAGAGCGCGGCGGCCTGCCGGAAAATATTCGCCTGGCCACTTTTGGTGATCACCGGCTGCTGGATTTCCTTCCTCAGTCAGTGAACTCGGCGCTACAGGATTATGACCGTATTGCCGAGTTAACATTGCGCTGTGCCCTAGCCGCCATGGGCGGCCACTATGAGAGCGGACTACAAGTGGTGGCGCGTCATCTGCACCGGCGTTAAACCGTGCGGGCCTGGGCCCAAGCTGCTGCATCTGGTATTGACATGTCGTAACTCTCGCTCAAGTAGGGCGAGGAGAGCACGAAGTCGGCGCTCGCCGCATTGCAGGCAACGGGGACATTCCACAGCGCCGCTAAACGCAGCAACGCTTTGACATCCGGGTCGTGGGGCTGGGGGGAGAAGGGATCCCAAAAGAAGATCAGCACATCCAGCCGCTGCTCCGCAATCCGCGCGCCTATCTGCTGGTCACCGCCCAGGGGGCCACTCATTAAACCCTCCACATCTAATCCTAACGCGGTTTGCAGCCGCTTAGACGTTGTTCCTGTCCCGATCAGTTCGTGCTGGCTCAGCGTATCCTTCCAGCGGGTTGCCCACTCAAGCATTTCGCTCTTCTTGCCATCATGGGCAATCAGCGCAATGCGCTTGCGTGCTTGCAGCGTACGGATGGCTTGGCGGGGCGGTTGCGCGTCACTCATTTGGTCACTTACCTCATGGTTCTATTGCCTTACGGTCTTATGGCCGAATGGCTTTTTCTTATTAAGCTTGCTACCGAGGTTAGCCGATTAATCGCTCTCCAGGGCAAGAATTTTCATCGTATTGGTGCCCCCATGGGCATTCATATGGTCGCCGCGAGTGAGAATGACATGCTCGCCAGGGTGGATAAATCCCTGCGCCTGCAAGCGCTTCAAGGCTTCTTGGTTAAGGTTGGCCGGATCCATATCAGTGGTATCGAAAGGTATAGAAACCACGCCACGATAGAGTGCCATGCGCCGTTGGGCGATAGGGCTGTGGGCCAATCCCACGATAGGCAAACCTGAACGAATCCGTGACGCAATCAGCGGTGTATAGCCGGTGGAGGTCATGCAGGCGATGGCGCTGACGCCGGATAAGTGATTCGCAGCATACATCGCCGATAGCGCGATGGTTTCATCGATGCGCTCAAAGCCTTCATGAATACGGTGGCCTGACTCTTGAGCGAGACGCTCACGCTCGGCACCCAAACAAACGCGGTTCATCGCTTCGATGGTTTCCACCGGGTAATCACCCGCGGCGGTTTCTGCGGAGAGCATCACCGCGTCGGTGGCGTCGAGCACCGCGTTGGCCACGTCGAAGACTTCGGCGCGGGTGGGCAGCGGCGACTCGATCATCGACTCCATCATTTGGGTGGCGGTAATCACCGCGCGGTTGAGTGAGCGTGCGTGCTTAATGATGCGCTTCTGAGTGCCAATCAGCGCGGCGTCACCAATCTCAACGCCCAAGTCACCCCTGGCCACCATGACCGCCTCGGAGGCTTCAATGATGCCGTCCAGCGTGGCGTCGTCGGCAACCGCTTCCGCGCGTTCAAGCTTAGCCACCAGGCCGATCTCTTTACCTGCTTCGCCAAGCAGTTCGCGGGCTTCCTGCATATCCGCCGCGCTGCGTGGGAAGGAGACAGCCAAGTAGTCAACGCCGATCTCAATCGCAGTTTTTAGATCGGCCTTATCTTTCTCAGTGAGCGCGGGCGCAGATAGGCCGCCTCCCTGTTTGTTAATGCCCTTGTTGTTGGAGAGCTTGCCACCCACGTGAACGCGGGTATGCACTTCTTGTCCAACTACTCGTGTGACATCGAGTACTAAACGGCCATCGTCGAGCAGTAGACGATCGCCCTCAACGACGTCATCGGCCAGGGTTTGATAGTCGCAGCCGACGCGATCAGCAGTGCCGCCATTGGCGTCCAGTGCCATATCCAAGACAAACGGCTGGCCGACCTCGAGTTTGACGGCGCCATCGATGAAGCGCGCAATACGAATTTTCGGCCCCTGCAGGTCGCCCAGGGCAGCAACGCTGCGGCCAAGGCGCTCGGCGATCTCGCGGACTTCGCTTAAACGACGACGGTGATCATCCGCAGAGCCGTGGGAGAAGTTAAGCCGCACCACATCCACACCGGCTTTTAGCATCGCTTCCAGCACGCCGGGCCGATCACTGGCGGGGCCGAGGGTGGCGACGATTTTGGTGCGCCGCAATGGGCTGTGGGGACTGGTCTGCGTGTGGGAAAGAGGGCTAGTAGACGCCTGAGCTGCTGTGTTCGAGGTAGCTTTTGTCACGGGGGCGCTCTCCTTGTGTAAGGGTATTGTTGGCGATTTAGTATTGGACTACGATAGCGTTTATATAGTAATTTTACTACATATTGGATTTCTACTAGCCTTTTGGGGCGGTTAAAACGCTATTTATCGGCCTCATGACGCTTAAATACGTATTTTTAGTAATTTTTTTACTAAAGGTACCACTTGTAATTATTGGTCAATTGAGGAGCTATCATGACAATAAGAGTTGCGATTAACGGATTTGGCCGCATTGGCCGCAACGTACTGCGCGCCCTTTACGAAAACAGCTACCGTGACCGCGTACAGGTCGTCGCCATCAACGATCTCGGCGACCCCTCGCTAAATTCTCACCTGCTGCGTCACGATACAGTGCATGGCCACTTTCCCTTTAAGGTAGAACACGACGCGGAGAGCATCACGGTAGATGGCGATCGCATCGCCATCTCCTCTGAGCGCGATCCAGCGCAGTTGCCATGGGCATCGATGAATATCGATCTGGTGATGGAGTGCACCGGGTTGTTTACCAAGCGCGAAGCGGCGGCCAAGCATATCGAAGCGGGTGCCAAGCGCGTGCTGATTTCCGCACCCAGCCCTGATGCCGATGCGACGATTGTGTATGGCGTAAATGATCAGGTGTTGACCGCTGAGCACACGGTTGTCTCTAACGCTTCCTGCACCACCAACTGCCTAGCGCCGGTGGCCAAAGCGTTGAACGATGCGGTGGGTATCGAAAATGGTTTGATGACCACGGTGCACGCTTACACTAACGATCAAAACCTCTCGGATGTTTACCACTCCGACCCCTACCGGGCGCGCAGTGCTACGCACTCAATGATCCCGACCAAAACCGGCGCTGCCGCAGCGGTGGGCTTGGTGCTACCAGAGCTGGCGGGTAAATTTGACGGCCTGGCCGTTCGCGTACCGGTGATCAACGTCTCGCTGGTGGATCTGACCTTTACTGCCAGTCGCGATACCAGTAAAGAGGAAATTAACGCCATCGTTGAGAAGGCCGCGGCTAACTCACCGGTATTGGCCGTTAACGCTGAACCGCTGGTCTCTATTGATTTCAACCACGATGCCAATTCATCGACCTTTGACGCTAATCACACCCGCGTGAATGGCCGTCTGGTTAAAATCATGGCGTGGTACGACAACGAGTGGGGCTTCTCCAACCGTATGCTGGATACCGCGCTGGCCATGCAGGCGACTGCCAAGTAATGCACTGCTAATTATTGCAATGTTAAGTACTGCAATCTAAGGGCAGGTATCGCCCAGCAGCAGCTCCGTTTGCAGCAGCTGCTGGGCGAGGGGGACGCGGCCAAGAATCATCTGCGCCGCGACTCGCCCTTTACCCACGCTATCCTGGCGCACCGTAGTTAAACGCGGTGCGCGGTACTGCCCCTCGGCAATGCCATCGAACCCGGTAATGCGTAATTCTTCAGGTACCCGAATACCGCGCTGCTCGGCCAGCGTTAGCGCCGTGAGCGCGATGCGGTCAGACATGCACAGCAGCAGGTCTGGCCGTTTTTCTATGGGCTGGTCGAGAATCTCGGCAATCACCGGCGAGCACACCTCAAAAGTATTCTCCTCGATATTCCATAGCGGTACTTGCTCCACATCGACCCCTTGCTCACTCAGCGCGCTATGAAAGCCCTCAAGGCGGGCGCGGCTGATGGTGCTGGTGTTGGGCAGTAGGGTGTGCTCGGCCGTCACGCGGCCGTTGCAGACCTCTTTGGTCAAGCGCAGGTTGATAATCGCCGGGCGTTTGGGCAACTCACTAAGCGCATGCTGAGCGATTTTGTAGCTGGCGGCGGTGTCATCGATATGCACCGTTGGGCAGCCTTCAATATCAAAATCGACGGCTACCAGGGTGCGCTGGGCGGGTAGTTCATTGAGCAGCTTATTGTTGGGCATTAATCCATACACGATAAAGCCATCGGCGATATTGGCAGAGCCCGGCGGCTGTGAGGCGTGGCCGCGGCCCGGCAATAACAGCAGCGTGTGGCCGTGGGCATCGAGAACCTCGGCGACCCCTGATAGAAACTCGCTGGCCACGGCGTCGTTCAAACTGTAGGTGAGGCTCTCAGCAAGAATCACCGCAATAATCCGCGAGCGGCCGGTGCGCAAGCTGCGCGCTTTGGCGTCAGGGCCGCTGTACCCCAGCCTTTTCGCCTCTTTGAGTATGCGTTCGCGCAGGGCTGGCGAAAGCTGATCCGGCCGGTTAAAGGCATTGGAAATCGTGGCAGTGGAGACGTTGAGTTCCTGCGCAAGATCCTTGAGTGTCATACGGCGCTGATCAGTCACGGTACTTCCTTTACAGGCTTTTTTGATAGTTGAAGACTTGGCTATTCAAAAGGTGTGCACAATAAAATCGACCCGCTGTGTGCAGCCAATTCCCATGATAAGCGAAGGGAAGGGTAGGTACACACAGAGGGTCGTTAATGCGGGTAACTTGGCTGTCTCTTGTGCTTAAGCCGCTGCTTGTTGAGTGGGTAGTGTCAGTGCTGCACCGCTCTCATCAAACAAGTGCACTTTTTCCCAATCCGCTGCTAATGACACCTTCTGGCCTGCTTGCCACTGGCTGGGGGCTTCGCTGCGATGGATCAGCAGCGTGTCGCCCTGTTTGGGCTCAAGGTAGACGTAAACCTCGTTGCCTAAATACTCGACATTGACGATATCGAAGCAGTTGTCATCGGTGGGCGCCGCTAAGCATAGGTGCTCTGGGCGAATACCGAGGGTCAATGCATCGCCGCTTTGCCGCTGCTGGGCATTCTGGGGCAAGGAAAGCTCGCCAATTCCCGCGGCTCGCACACGACAGCCGTTGGCATCGCCAGCGAGTAACTCTGCAGGCATGAAGTTCATGGTGGGCGAGCCGATAAACCCGGCAACAAATTTCGTCGCCGGGCGCTGGTACAGCTCGTGGGGACTGCCTACCTGTTCGACATAGCCACCGTTGAGTACCACGATTTTGTCGGCCAGGGTCATGGCCTCCACCTGGTCGTGGGTCACGTAAATCATGGTGGAGCCCAGGCGGTTATGCAGCCGGGCGATCTCGTTACGCATTTGTACCCGCAGCGAGGCATCCAGGTTGGAGAGCGGCTCGTCAAAAAGCAGAATGCGCGGTTCACGCGCCATGGCGCGTCCCATGGCCACCCGCTGGCGCTGCCCGCCCGAGAGTGCCTTGGGTTTACGATGCAGCAGCTCTTCCAACTGCAGAATCTTGGCGGTGGTCATCACCCGCTCGTGCACCGTCTCTTTGGCGGTTTTAGCCAGCTTTAGGCCAAACGCCATGTTGTCGTAGACGGTCATATGCGGATAGAGCGCGTAGGACTGAAACACCATGCCGACCCCGCGCTCCCGGGGCGGCAAATCGTTGACCACCGTTTCGCCCATATACAGATCGCCATCGCTAATCGACTCCAAGCCGGCGATCAGGCGTAAAAGCGTTGACTTGCCGCAGCCGGAGGGGCCGACGAAGACCACGAACTCACCGTCGCCAATGTGCAGATCGACATCGTTGATAATGTGATCGCGGCCAAACACCTTATTGACCTTATTAAGCGTAACACTTGCCATGGGTGACTCCTTGCCGACCTTCGTGCGCTACTTTTGTTGGGTCGGCCTGTTGTTGTGTACGGTTGTGGCGATTAACTGTTATGAGCGACGCGCATAAAGGCTGCCTGGTACGCCGGTAGCGTTAGGCTGTCACCATCGCGCTGGGTGATAAAGCCGTGGCCCTGCAAATCGCATTCAATCGCTAGTGGAAGATTAACCGTCTGGGCCTCGGCGGTGAGGTTGAAAACGCATAGCAGTGTTTCATCCCCTTTTTGTCGGCTAAAACCGAGCAGCGTTTCGCCTACATCGACCAGCGTTAAGTCACCATCGAACAGCGCGGGGTGCTGGCGACGGAAGGCCAACATGTTGCGCAGCGCATTCAAGGTGGAGTTGGCATCATCCTGTTGGCGGCTTACCGCCATATCCCGATGACTGGCCTCCATAGGGAGCCAAGGCTCAACGTTGGAAAAACCGCCGTGTTCGCTGTCGTTCCAGGGCATTGGCGTGCGGCAACCGTCGCGGCCTTTGAATTCCGGCCAGAGCACTTTGCCGTAAGGATCCTGGATGCGTTCAAACGGCACGTCGGCTTCCGGCAGGCCCAGCTCTTCGCCTTGGTACAGGCAGACGCTACCGCGCAGGGAGCAGAGCATGGCCAGCGCCACTTTTGGGTAGGCGGTGGGGTCTTCGCCAGCGCCCCAGCGAGAGGCGCTGCGCACTACGTCATGATTAGAGGTTGCCCAGCAGGGCCAGGCGTCGCCAGCCAAGCGCTGAAAGCGCTCTAGCACTTCATGAATATAGCGCGCCGAGTGGGGCGCGTTGAGCAGGTCGAAGGTGTAAGCCATATGCAGCTTGTCGCCACCAGCGGTGTACTCGGCCATGCGCTCAAGCGGGTTATCGTCGCCAATTTCGCCCACTGTCGTGGTGCCGGGGTACTCGTCCATCAGCGCCCGCAGGTCTTTCAAGAAGTCGAGATTTTCGGGACGGCTCAGGTCGTAGACGTGGCGCTGCCAGGTATAGGGATTGCTATCCGGAGCGCCCAGGGTTTTAGCTTCGCCCTTGGGAACCGGCGGATTGTCGCGCAGCTCGGCGTCGTGGAAGTAGAAGTTGACGGTATCCAAGCGGAAACCGTCCACGCCCAGCTCCAGCCAGAAGCGCATATTATCCAACTGCGCTTGACGGGCTTCCGGGTTATGGAAGTTAACGTCCGGCTGGCTGGTCAGAAAGTTATGCATATAGTACTGCTGGCGACGGGAATCAAACGTCCACGCCGGGCCGCCGAAAATAGATAGCCAGTTGTTGGGTGGCGTGCCGTCCGGCTTGGGATCGGCCCATACAAACCAGTCGGCTTTGGGATTGCTGCGGTTTTGGCGGCTCTCCTGAAACCAGGCGTGTTGATCCGAGGTGTGGCTAATCACCTGGTCGATTATCACCTTCAAACCAAGCGAGTGGGCTTTTGCCAGCAGCGCTTTAAAGTCCTCAAGGGTGCCAAACATGGGGTCGACGTCGCAGTAATCGCTGATGTCGTAGCCAAAATCGAGCATTGGCGAGGTGAAAAACGGCGATAGCCAGATACCGTCCACGTTCAGAGACGCCACGTAATCGAGTTTTTCGGTAATACCGTTAAGATCGCCAATACCGTCACCGCGGCTATCCATAAAGCTGCGCGGGTAGATCTGGTAGATAACGCCGCCGCGCCACCAGAGTGTGTTGTTCTGCTCTGTTGTATTGTCCTGGCCAGTTGTGGCGTCTTGCTCCGTTGTAGCGACTTGCATCGTAGAGTCCATCGTTGACATAAAAAATTCCTTAGCCTTTAACGGCGCCCGCGGTAAGGCCTGACACAATGCGGCGCTGGAAGATAATCACTAATACGACCAGTGGCACCGTGACCACCACAGAGGCAGCCATAATCGGCCCCCAGGGCAGTTCGTAGGCACTGCCGCCTGACAGCAGCGCAATAGCAACGGGTACCGTGCGCTGGGCGTCGGTCAGGGTGAAGGTGAGGGCAAACAGAAACTCGTTCCAAGCGGCGATAAATGCCAGCAGGCCGGTGGTCGCCATGGCGGGCCACATCAGCGGAAGAAACACTTTCGTGATGGTTATCCAGGGCGTGGCGCCGTCCATGATGGCGGCCTCTTCCAGCTCCATGGGCAACTGCTTCATAAAGGTGGTCAATACCCATACGGTGAAGGGCAGGGTGAAGATGGTGTAGCTTAAAATCAGCCCAGCGGGGTTGTTGTAGAGATTGAGCGCACGAATCACCTCAAAAAGCCCGGAAAGCACCGCTACCTGGGGAAACATCGACACCCCAAGAATGACCAGCAGCACCGTGGAGCGGCCCCGAAAGCGCACGCGGCCCAGGGCGTAAGAGGCGGTAATGCCGAGTAGCAGGGCAATAAACACCACGCTAAACGCCACCACGATGGAGTTGAAAATAGCGCGCAGAAAGCTGGTCTGGCTAAAAATGCTGATGTAGTTATCGAAGTTCCAGTTCGAAGGCCAAAGCTCAACGCGGAACAAGTCGCTCGACGGTTTTAACGAGGTGATGACCGCGTAATAAAACGGGAAAACGGCGTACACCATAATCAGCACAATCAGCGCCCAAAACCCGATGCGCTTGGCTATTTTGGCCAACTGACGAGTATTCATTAGTCGCCTCCCAATTGGATTTGTTTACGCCCAACGTAGAGGTAAGCCACGGTGGCCAGGGCAATGATCAAGAACAGCAGAGTAGAAGCTGCGCTGCCGTAACCGACATCCTGAAACTCGACCAGCTGTTGGCGGGCATAGACCGACATCGACATGGTGCTGGTGGAGTTGGAGGTGAGTACGTAAATCACATCGAAGACGCGCAGCGCATCCAACAGGCGGAAGATCACTGCGACCATTAGCGCCGGGGTAATCAGCGGTAGGGTAACTTTGAAGAACACCCGCAGCGGGTGAATGCCGTCTACCTCGGCGGCCTCGTAGCAATCCTTGGGCAGCATCTGCAGAGCAGCAAGCACCAGCAACGCCACGAAGGGGATGGTTTTCCACACATCGACCATAATCACCGCCCACATGGAGTAGGCGGCGTTCGCCGTCCAGGCGATAGGGGCATCGATAATGCCCACGCTCATTAGCAGGTGATTGATGATGCCGAATTGGTCGTTGAGCATCCATGCCCACATTTGCGCGGAAACAATGGTTGGGATTGCCCAGGGGATCAGCACCGCAGCGCGCACAATCACGCGGCCCTTAAACTCGGCGTTCAAAATCAGCGCCACAATGACCCCGAAAACCACTTCCAGGGATACCGACACCACCGAAAAGTAGACGGTGTTCCATACCGACTGCCACCACACCGAGTCGGCCAATACCCCATACCAGCGGCCATCTTCATAGACGAGGTAGTTCTCGAAGCCAATCAGATTGGCAGCGCCTAAATCTGACAGTGATGCATCGGTGAAGCTGAGAAAGAAGGTGCGCACCAGTGGCCAGCCAGCGACCAGGGTTAACGCAATCAGCATGGGGGCTAAAAAGAGCCAGGCGGCTTTAACCCGCTGACGGCGAACCTTAGTGCCCCGGCGCGGCTTGGTAGTGAAAGAACGCGCCCCGGCGGGCGCGTCATCATGCTTGATGGAGGTCGACATGGAAGGGCTCCAGGGTTACCAGTTGCGACGCTTCAGGCGAGCCAATTCGTCTTCAAGATCCGCGACCGCTTGAGTGCCATCTTTAGTGCCGGAAAGCACTTCATGGGAGGTGCTGAAGAAAGCGTTGCTCACCCGGCCATAGGCATCGCCGGTGGGGGCAGAGGGGCGAGCGACCGCATTGACGAAGGTGTCGTAAAGCGTGCCAAAGAAAGGCACCGCTTCGAGTACTTCGTCGTCCTGGTAGAGAGCGTCGATCGTGGGGTTGTAAGAGGCCTGTATGGCGCGGCGCTTCTGCTCCTCTTCACCGGTCAGGAAGGCGACCAGATCGGCGGCCAGCTCGGGGTGTTCGCTGTAGCGCGATACGGCCAAGTTCCAGCCGCCCAGGCCAGCGGCACTTTGGCCGTTTTCGCCACCCGCGGGTAGTTGGGTAACGCCCACTTTACCGCGAACATCGCTGTCTTCGCTTTGGGCCAGCGACCAGGCATAGGGCCAGTTGCGCATAAACACCGCGCCGCCACTCTGGAAGACCCCGCGCGCTTCCTCTTCGGTGTAATTGAGTACGCCGTTGGGCGAGATGTCGCCAATCCAGGAGGCGGCAAGATCAAGTGCCTCGGCAGCATGCTCGTTGTTAATACTAATTTCACCGTCGGCTTCCACGACGTTGCCGCCGCCAAAGCTGGCTACCCACTCAAGGGCGTTAACGGTCAAACCTTCATAGGCGCGGCCCTGGAAGACATAGCCCTGCATACCGTCTTTGCCATCAGCACGTTCTGCGTCTTTAATCTCACGGGCAATCTCGGTGAGTTCTTGCCAGGTTTTTGGCACGTCATGGCCATATTTTTCCAACAAGTCTTCGCGGTAGTAGAGTACGCCCGCATCGGTGAACCACGGCATGGCGACTAAACGATCATCGATGGTGTTGTTGGTGACGATGGTCTCAAAGTGCCCAGCGGCGGCGTCATCGCCAAGCACCTCACGTAGATCCAGCAGGTGGTTGGCGAGCAGGCCGGGCCACACTACGTCGATCTGCATCACATCGATATCGCTGGAGTTGGCCGACAGGATCTGCTGATAAAGCGAAAGGCGCTCGGTGGAGGAGTTGGGTGTAGAAACGACGTCGACGCTATGGCCGGTTTTCTCTTCCCAGGCGCGTACGCCTTCCTGGCACAGCGTCAGCTCTGCGCCTACCGCGCCACAGGAAATGGTAAGTTCTTCAGCCTGAGCCTGACTGGTTGCGCTCAGCGTGCTGGCTACTGCAATGGCGGTAGTGATTAAAGTCTTTTTCATAACGGCATACCTCGACGTTTATTGTTGTGGATGGTGTGGCTTCTAAATTAGCGTTAATTCACAAACTCAACGTTTGTTCAATGGCTCTCTTAATCTTTATCTTAATCGATTAAGATTGTGCTGCTCAGTTAGCCGCTTTGATCGAGGAAGTTCAATAGCGACTTTTGTCTAACGACATTATTCAGTTTTCACTAAATAAAATCGTTCCTTAGACATTAGTCGCTAATTAGCAAATAGCCGTTGGTAAAAAGTGACTTAATCGATTAAGTTTTGGCTACCTTTCCTTAAGCACCGTGGCGTTTCGTAGCACAGCCACTCCTCCCGCTGGGTGAACCGTGCAAGGGAAGTGTTATCGATATGATCTTAATCGATTTAGACAAGAGCACTTACAAGCAAACGCTTAAAACAAGCGCTAATAAACAACCGCTTGCCAATAACAATAGGGTACTCAAAACAATGCACAAAATGACATTTAAAACGCCGTTAGCCATTGCGATTGCCACCGCCAGCTTGGGAATGAGCGGTGTTGCTTCCGCACAAATGACCATGGAACAACGCTTTGCCGAGCTAGAAGCCCGCATTGAAGCCGCGGAACAGCGAGCCGATGCCGCCGAGCGCCGTGCCGAGATCGCCGAGCAATCGCAGTCGACCGCCGTGGCAACAGAAAGCGATGCGGAGATCGAAGAGCGTCTGGCCCGGGTGGAGCGTTATGCCGATGGCGAAGAGGGTTTCTCGTTTAACGTTTATGCGCGTTCAGGCTTGCTGATTGGTGAAGATGGTAAAAGCGAAAATGCTGGCCCTTACCTGACACCCGCGGGTGGAGAGGGCGGCGCCGTTGGCCGTTTAGGCAATGAGCCGGACACCTACGCCGAAGCGATTTTCAACTACCGCATGCAGTTCGATAACGGCGCTAAAGCGCTTTACCGTACCATGATTGCTGACGGCACGACCTCCAGCAATGACTGGACCGGCGGCGATTCGGATATCAACGTGCGTCAGGTGTTTGCCGAATTCAGCGATCTTCCCAGTTTTACCGGTGCGTTTGAAAATGCCTCGATTTGGGCTGGTAAACGCTTTGACCGCGATAACTTCGACATTCATTGGCTCGACAGTGACGTGGTTTTCCTGGCCGGTACCGGTGGCGGTATCTATGACATGCAGTTGGCAGAGAACTGGAAGTCTAACCTTTCGATTTATGGCCGGAGCTTTGCCGACTACCCAATCGTTGACCGTGAGAACCCCGGTCTTGAAGGTGATACCGACAACCTGATCCTGACCTCCAACAACTACTTCGGCAACTGGCAATGGATGGTCAACGGTATGTCCGCTGCAGACAACGACGAGCGCGACATTGATGTCGGCCAAACCGCTGCTGATACCGGTTTCCACACCATGATTGCTTATCATGGCGACAGCTTCTTCGGCATGGGCGAGGGTAATTTCAAGGCGGCTGTGCTGCACGGTCAGGGGCTAGGTGCCGAGACCAAAAGTATTGGTTCGCGGGGTGATCTTACCGATGACGCTACCTCTACGCGCTTAGCGGTCTATGGCACCACTTATATTGCCCCGCAGTGGCGCGTTGCCCCCTCTATTCTGGCTGAAACCAGCGAAGACCGTTATGCCCAGGGCGATAAGTACAACTGGGCCGGGCTCAACGTGCGCCTGGCCAACGAGTTAACGCAGAACTTCGAAATGCAGTACGAAGCTGGCTATCAGTGGATGGATCTAGACCCACAGGGTTACAGCGGTCGTAACGCTGTGGATGGTGGCTTCAGTAAATTCACGATTGCGCCCACCTTCAAGCCTGACGTCGGCGGCTTCTGGCAGCGTCCTGAGATTCGTCTGTTCACCACTTTCAGCGATTGGGATGACGACCTTAACAACTACGGTGCCAGTTCACTGGGCGACGAAGGCTTTACCGGCGGTCAGTGGTCCTTCGGCGTTCAGACCGAGGTATGGTTCTAAATCGATGTAAGTTGGTTAGCGTTTAACTGTTTCTTCTCCAATGCACTTTGCCCGCGACATGTCGCGGGCTTTTTTATAGCTTTAAAAGTATTGGTAAAAAGTAATCGGTAAAGTGCTTGGGAATAGTATTTATGGACGGTGGGTAGGGTTGCTCAGGAGCGTTTATGTCACTACTGCAAGAGAAACTAAAAGCGCCGCCACTACCGCTTGGCGTAGTGGCCCGGCCGCGCCTTAATGACCATTTCGGGTTAAATGATCGTGTCCGTTTGCTGATGGTGCAGGCGCCTCCTGGCTATGGCAAAACCACGCTGCTGGCTGAGCGGCTGCCCGCGCTGGAGCAAGAGGCCACTTGGTTGGGCTTGGATCAGCGCGACAACCAACCCGCACGGTTTTTAGCCTACTGGCAGGCAGCGCTCAATGCACTGTTAAGCGAGCAACTGTTAAGCGAGAAAATACGGCTTTCACCCGTGGCAGACGATGGTGACTGCGTGGAGCAGTTAGAGCGTTGGCTTGGCGAGTTGCCTGAGCAGCGTTCGCCGTGTCGTTTGGTAGTGGACAATTTTGAACACCTTAGCCACCCGGATATTTTAGCTGGGATCGCCCACTGGCTACGCCATCAGCCGCCCTGGCTGACGTTAACGCTGGCCAGCCGCTCAAGACCAGCATTGGGCTTGGCAAGTCTACGGCTAAGAGGTGAATTGGAAGAGATTGACCTTCACGCGCTGGCCTTTGACAGCGAAGAGGCGCAAACCCTGTGTGCCGAACAGCTGAGCTTTCCCCCCACACGAGTAAGCCTGGAGCGTGCACTGCGCAGAAGCGGTGGCTGGGTAATGGCATTGAGCTGGCTGGTAGAGCGCACCACCACGCGGGCAGGGTTTGACGCCCTGGTTGATCGATTAAATGGTGCCCACCCAGATTTTGTTGCTTGGTTTGACGAACTGCTCTCCGCTGCACTGCCATTGGAAGAGCGCGAGCTAATGCTGCAACTGGGGGTGCTGGAGCGTTTCTCCCCCGAACTTATGGCCCGCCTGCTGGAAGGGGAGCGCTTGACCCAGCGGTTGGAGGCCTTTGAACAAGCTGGGCTATTTATTGAACGCCCCGACCCCCATGCTCAGTGGTACCGCTTTCAACGGCTGTTTGGCGAGTACCTCCGCCACCGCCGTCATGAGCTTAGTTTGGCCACCCAGCGCGTGCTGCACCAGCGCGCAAGCCAGGCGTGGTTAGCCTTGAACGATCCGGTGATGGCGCTGCGCCAGGCGATACTCGCCGAAGCCCCCGATGACGTGGCAAGCCTACTGACCACCCAAGGGCCCGCCTTACTGGCAAGCGGTGCCTATGCACTGCTGGCCAAGGGCTGCGCCCTGCTCGGTGAGCCACGGCTCTCTACCCGTCCGGAACATACGCTGCTCTATGGCTGGGTCTCCCATGCTCAGTTTCAGTTTGATATTACCGCACGCGTGATTGGCTGGATTGAAGCGCAGTTGCAAGCGCCAGAGTGGCAGAGACTCAGCGCTGAATTCGCTACGCTGCGCGCCCAGTTGGCGATTAATCAAGGCAACGCCGAGCGCGCCGCACCGCTGGCCGAGCAAGCGCTAGCCGTGCCCGCCCGCTATTTAGCCTCCACGCCGCTGACTGCCACCGCCATCTTGAGCGAGGCGCGCTTTGTGCTGGGCTTTTTGGAAGAGTCGCTGCAGCGGGTGCGCGAGGTAGAGCGTCAAGCCCGCCAGCGTGACGATCATCAACTGCTGCTCTGGTCGTTTTGCCATCAGTCGGAGACGCTGGTGGCGCAGGGGCGCCTACAGGCCGCCTACGATATTCAGGAGCGCGCCTTTGCGCATTTGGAGCGTGCCGAGCTTGAACATCTGCCCGTGGCGGAGTTTCTGTATCGCATTCGCAGCCAGGTGCTTTGGGAGTGGCACCGGTTGGACGAAGCCGAGCAGGCGGCGCTGAAAGGCATTGCCGTGCTGGATAATCAGGGTGAGCGCTGGACATTGCAGTGCCACATTCAGCTCGCCAAAGTTGCCCAAAGCCGCGGCGACCAGGCCCAGTGCGCTGACCATATTCGGCGGCTGCGTAAAATCCTTGCCGAAGGCGATTACCATATCGACTGGGTCGCAAATGCCCACGCCACCCTGCTGGCCTGGTGGCACTCCACCCAGGATTTAGATGCGGTAGAGCGCTGGCGCCAGGAAGCGCCGGCGCCCACTACTGAAGGGGCTACCAACCACTTTTCCCAGTGCAATGTGCGCAACCACGCCCGGGCGCTCACGCTGCTAGGGCGTTTTGATGAAGCCTGCACGCTATTAGAGGCCCTTGAAGTACACACACAGCGCTTGGGGCTGGTTACGGATGCCAACCGTAACCAGCTCTGCCTAGCCGCAGCGGCGTGGAGTGCAGGAAGAGAGGAGCATGCCTGTCAGCATATGCATCAAGCGCTGAGCTTGGCTTCCCGCACCGCGCTGGTGGGCAGCTTTCTACGTTTGGGCAAACCGCTAGGGGAGTTGCTCAATAGGTTGCTCGACAGCGGCACCTTGGATGTCTTAGAGCAGGCCAGGGCACAGCGGTTGCTGGCGCTGGCAGGCCGCCAGAAGGATTTTGGCAGCGCCCGACGCTTAATGCTGGATGAAACGGTGATCGCCGATATTGTCGCCCGGCCAGATGTCCCCGAGCTGATCCGCACCTCGCCGCTTACCCGCCGTGAGTGGCAAATCCTGGGGCTGATTCATGCCGGACTTTCCAATGAGCAGATTGCCGAGCAGCTGTCGGTGGCGCCTACCACCATCAAAACCCATATCCGCAGCCTCTATCAAAAGCAGAATATTCGACGCCGCGACGAAGCGATTGCCCTGGCGGGGCAGTTGCTGGCGCATATTCAGGGGGAATAAGTCGACAGACGGGCTACTCCTAACGCCTACGCCCAGAGTCACCCCCTGGGGAGGATTTTATCTTGTGAGCAACGCTGCATCATGCCAAGTAATCAGCAAAAACTATGTCAAGAACTGTGACAAGAACTATGGCAAGGACAAAACAATGATGCAGAAAATCTCTACTTCCCACTACGTTGGTAGCCAAGGGGCCGACTGGTGGCGCGGCGCCGTGATTTATCAAATCTACCCGCGCAGCTTTATGGACAGCAACAGCGACGGCATTGGCGACTTACAAGGCGTGATCGACAAGCTCGATTACATCGCCTCGCTTAACGTCGATGCGATTTGGCTGTCGCCGTTCTTCACCTCGCCGATGAAAGACTTCGGCTACGACATCAGCAACTATCGCGATGTTGATCCGATGTTTGGCACACTGGAGGATTTCGACCGTTTAGTCGAGGGTGCCCATGCCAGAGGGCTAAAAGTCACCATCGATCAAGTCATGTCGCACACTGCCGATCAGCATGCCTGGTTCGAAGAGAGTCGCCAAAGTCGCGATAATCCCAAAGCCGACTGGTACGTATGGGCCGACCCTAAGCCCGATGGCGCGCCGCCCACTAACTGGCAATCTGTATTTGGCGGCAGCGCCTGGCAGTGGGACACCCGCCGCTGCCAGTACTATCTGCATAACTTCCTGGCTAGCCAGCCGGATCTAAACTTCCGCACGCCTGCGGTGGTCGATGCCATGCTGGAGGAAGTGCGCTTCTGGCTAGAACGGGGCGTGGATGGCTTCCGGCTGGATGCGGTGAACTTCTGCACCCACGGCGAGCTAAAAGATAACCCGCCGCGCCAGGAGATGACCGAAAGTTTTCTAGGCGTTCGCCCCGACAACCCTTACGGCTACCAGCTCCACCAATACGATAAAACCCAGCCGGAGAACCTGGTGTTTCTGGAGCGGCTGCGCGCGCTGTTGGATGAGTACCCCGGCACCACTAGCGTGGGCGAGGTGGGCGACGACGACGCCTTGGGCGTGATGGCGGAGTACTCCCAGGGCGGTAAGCGGCTGCACATGTGCTACTCGTTCAACCTACTTACCGATAAAGCCGACCCCGACTACTTGCACGAAACGCTAACCGAGATGGAAGCTCGCATTGGCGATGGCTGGCCCTGCTGGGCGCTAGGCAACCACGACGTGACGCGGCTGGCAACTCGCTGGCAGGCGGAAGGGCAGCTCGATAAGCTGCGCCTTTATATGGTGTTTCTACTCACCCAGCGCGGTAGCGTATGCCTTTATCAAGGTGAAGAGTTGGGCCTGCCCGAAGCTCAGCTAACGTTTGAGCAGTTGGTTGACCCTGCGGGTATTACCTTCTGGCCTGCCTATAAAGGCCGAGACGGCTGCCGAACGCCGCACCCCTGGCAGGCCGATGCTCATCATGCGGGCTTTAGCAGCGCCACACCCTGGCTGCCGGTGCCTAATACTCATGCTAATCTCGCCGTTGACCAGCAAGATAACGACATCGATTCATTGCTCAATGCCTATCGCGATTTTTTAGCCTTCCGCCGGACTCAGCCTGCGTTGGTGAAGGGCTATGTGCGCTATCACCCTGTGCGCGACGATGTGCTTTGTCTTGAGCGCAGCTACCAGCAAACACGGTTACTAATTGCTCTGAATTTTAGCGGTCAAACGGTCACCCGTTCGGCACCTGAAGGCGCTGAAGCCATTGCTGGTGCTCCAGCGTGGCTAACCGGTGAGTGGCAGGGCAGCCAATTGTCGCTTCCGCAACTCTCCCTTCCGCCTTATGGCGTGGCCATTGCCCGCTGCTCTCAGCTTGAGGAGAACGCACCATGGGACGTCTAACGCTAAGTGGTATCGGTAAATCTTTTGATGGCGTGGAAATCTCGCGGGATATCGATCTCACCATCGAAGACGGCGAGTTCGTGGTGTTCGTTGGCCCCTCCGGCTGCGGAAAGTCCACGCTGCTGCGCATGATTGCCGGGCTTGAAGACATCAGCGAAGGGGATATGCAGCTGGATGGCCAGCGGATCAACGAGATTCCGCCCCAGGAACGGGACATCGGCATGGTGTTCCAATCCTACGCCCTCTACCCACACATGAGCGTGGCCGAGAACATGGCCTTCGGCCTGAAGCTGGCCCGCACTGACAAAGCGGAAATTCGCCGCCGCGTTCAACACGCCGCTGAGATGCTGCACCTCACCGAGCTATTGGAGCGTAAGCCTAAAGACCTCTCCGGCGGTCAGCGCCAGAGGGTAGCCATTGGCCGCACGCTGGTCAAAGAGCCTGCCGTGTTTCTGTTCGACGAGCCGCTCTCTAACCTGGACGCCGCGCTGCGGGTGGATATGCGGGTGCAGATCGCCGCGCTGCATAAGCGCTTGAACGCCACCATGATCTACGTGACCCACGACCAAGTGGAGGCGATGACGCTGGCTGACCGCATTGTGCTGCTTTCCCGGGGAAGAATCGCCCAGGTAGGTGCGCCGCTCTCGCTTTATCACTTTCCCAAAACCTTAGAGGTAGCGGAGTTTATCGGCTCGCCGCGCATCAATACCTTCCCGGTTACGGTAGTCGACCCGGGTGAGCGCCAAACGGTAGTGCGTTTGCCTAACGGGGAGACACTGACGGTGGCGGTCAATGGCAAACACCTCCATTCAGGTGATGGCGCCACTTTGGGATTGCGGGCGGAAGACTTTGTATCGCCTGAACAGGCTGAGGCTCGGCTGACAGCGAGATTAATGGTGGCGGAAAAGCTGGGTTACGAAACCCTGGCGCATCTGCAGGTAGACGGCATCGACGCTACCTTAACCCAGCGTTTGGATGGCTTAACGCAACTAACCGAAGGCCAAACGATCGACTTGGGTTTAGCGGGCCAGCATTGCCATCTTTTTGACCTTAAGGGGAGTGCCTGCCCGCGGCAGGTGGTGGTAGATGGGGTAAGCCAATAATCGGCCATCTTATTTTTTTTCAATAAAAGTGCATCCAATACGTCTCCTCGCGGGTAATCCCTATACAGGCGCTATTTAAGGCGGCTGATAAAAAACCTTTTAGGAGACTGAAAATGACCATCCAACCTCTTACGCGTGCAGCACTCGCCGCTACCTTGATTGTATCCTTCAGTCACGTCGCGCTGGCAGACATGACGCCCGCGGAAGTCCAGGTGCCGGACGGTAATACCGTCGCCCTCGAAACCGTTGGCGTTGGCGCTATTACCTACATGTGCGAAACCCAGGACGACGGCAACATGGGCTGGGTATTCAAAGGCCCCCACGCTGCGCTTAATGACAGCGAAGGCACACAAGTAGGAAGCTACTATGGCCCGCCAGCCACCTGGGAAGCGTTGGATGGCTCAAAAATTACCGGCACTCAGCTAGCCACGGCCGCTAATGGTGATGGCAACATTCCACTTCAACTGGTGGAAGCCAACCCGGCTGAAGGCGAAG